>Ga0209091_10000952_pt1 | contig 26662 bp, 22 predicted proteins | sample ArcticOcean_MG_C_6_FD_187438 | JGI IMG/M metagenome (GOLD analysis project Ga0209091, IMG submission 187438) | Marine microbial communities from western Arctic Ocean - ArcticOcean_MG_CB8_128 (SPAdes) (version 2) | ecosystem: Environmental > Aquatic > Marine > Oceanic | place: Arctic Ocean...
AGGCGTTTTTGTCGTTCCAAGCGGCCCAATAACGCCTCATTAGCTCCGCGTCAGTACCCTGCCCATCTATTTGGGTCACAAAGTCGTTTTCTATGGTGAGGGTAACAGGCCGCTCCAAGTACCGCTTGAAGGTGAGGTTGATATCCCCCACATCCAGCACTAGAGTGCCGTTGGCAGTGCCCTGATTAGGGAAGCATACCACTACCCCTGCAGGCCAATGAGCCAAGGTGCCAGGGCGGTCGGTATAGCCCCACACCCCCGCCGTAGGTGCACCTTTGATGTCAATCGTAAGGTCCGTACCAGCCTCTGAAGTCACCAACATTTTACTGGCTTGTTTGCAGAGCTTAGTGGCAGCTTTAACCTTGGGTGTTAAAGCCGGATCAGGTGCCAAACGGGTAAGTATTTCAGGGTGTTCGTTACTCACCATGAGCACCCTCGCTCCGGCTTGTAAGATCTGCGGCAATTCCGCTGCATGCAACAACCCCTCCACGGTACAATCTAACACTAAGGTGCTGCCTGCCAGCGCACTAATGGCTGGACCAGCATGTTGTAAGGCCTTGGAGGCGCCTGTGGATCTCACAGGCACAGGCGCCTCCGATGGGGGTGTAGGTATGCGCACGTGGAATGCATAGCAGCCCATGCGCACTAGGGCAAGTTCTGCCAACTGCAGTAGTATTTCTCTAGACTGGGTCTCTGACAGTATGGCCACTGAATCACCTGCCACCAAACCACACAACCCTAAGGTTTGCTCAAAAGCTGCAAGCCAAGGCGCTTCAATGCGATCATTTAACATGTTTTACGTACCCTATTACATTATGCTTTTGCCAGCATAGCATACACATTTTTATATGAAAATGAATACAACTACTCTAATATGTAACAAAATATGAAGTTTAATTACCAATATGACAAAACCTTTCAGTTTTATAGATGACTACTTAGCCTACCTCTTAGCTCGCTCGAGCCACCTTGTGAGCGAACAATTTCATCATCAAATTCAAGCTCAAGGCTGGTCAACCAATTATTGGCGCATACTCGCAAGCTTGTCTGACGAAGACGGCCTGACCTTAACCCAACTCAACCAAAGGGTATTATTTAAACAGCCAACTTTATCTAAACTAGTGGTTAAAATGGAAAGCGAGAAGTTGTTAATACGGCAAAAAGATGATGCTGATAAGAGATCCGTTAAAATAACTATTTCACCCAAGGGGCGAACCCTGGTTGCAGATCTATTGGCGCAGGCAAAGGCCCATGAAAAAAAAGTTTTAGCTGATTATAGCGAAGAGCAACAGCAATTGTTAAAAGGCATGTTACGCCGTTTAGTGTTACATTTGCAGGACTAACACAGCACTTTCAACAGACTTGGAAATTCACACGCGAATAGCCAATAACACTGCTAGTGTATGTGGAAATAATGGACTATGCCTGTTACCAGAAGTGCCAAAAGACACCTCATTCTTTGCTCAGCAGGCAGTGGCCGAGGTTGACTGACCAAGCATTTTTATTTCTTGTTAAATTAGGCGCTTGCCAATCAGTCAATTAATTACGCGAACGTTGGTCTGTTTCATAGATTTGGAATTTAATAAATTACAAGCTGGAATTGATATGTTCAGTGCAATGATGGCGATCAAAGAGAATTAACACAGGAAGAATGAAAATGAAAATGAATCCAATGGGTCGCACTGGGGTCATGGTTTCCGAGCTATGTCTTGGTACCATGACCTTTGGTACTCAAACGTCTGAGGCCGAAGGCCACGCTCAAATGGATTGTGCACTTGGAAATGGCATAAATTTCGTCGATACGGCAGAAATGTACCCAGTCAACCCTATTGCAAAAGAAACCACCGGCAAAACAGAAGAGATACTAGGCACTTGGAATGCTAAAAATAGGTCACGTCGGGGTGACTATATTTTGGCAACTAAACATTCCGGTGAAGGCCTTAAAGACGTGCGCAATGGGGCTGCGATATCCTCAAAGACCATCCCAGAGACAATCGAGGGCAATTTACGCCGGCTGCAAACCGACTATATAGATCTTTACCAGTTTCATTGGCCCAATCGTGGCTCATATATGTTTCGCAAAAACTGGAATTATAATCCCGCTTTACAGAATAAGGCCAATACACTCGCCAATATGGAAGATTGCCTGGCAGCTCTCCAAAAACAGGTTGATAAGGGCAATATAAGACATTTTGGGCTGTCTAATGAAAGCGCCTGGGGAACAGCTCAGTGGTTACGTTTGTCAGAAGATCGTGGTTTGCCTCGTGTTGCAACAATCCAAAACGAGTATTCGCTTTTGTGCCGGCTTTATGACACTGACCTTGCCGAGCTAAGTGTGAATGAAGATGTCGGATTGATCACATTTTCACCTTTGGCTACGGGGTTGTTGACCGGTAAATATCAAAATAGTGCTATTCCCGAAGGATCTCGCAAATCACTTTCACCAGATTTGGGTGGCCGCACCACAGACCGGGTTTGGCCTGCAGTTGATGCTTATATGGCAATTGCAGCCAAACATGACGTCGATATTGTACATATGTCACTTGCATGGTGCCTTACTCGACCCTTCATGTGTTCTGCGATTTTTGGGGCAACACGTCATGAACAGCTTGAGCATATTCTCAAAATGACAGATGTTGAGCTAAGCAATGAATGTCTCGATGATATTGCCAAAGCCCATAAAGCGCATCCCATGCCTTATTAGGGCGTGGCAGGGCCATATCGGAATCGATATGAAAACTTCCGTAAGTTTAAGCCAGAAAATTTGAGACTTTTGGTGTGCAACGTCACCGCAGGCTTATTGGCAATTGGCTTGATAGTAAAAACCATTAAGAAGGTATAGTTATGAAAAAGAAACTCAATCAACCATTAGGTGGAAACGATATGCCTCGTTTTGGCGGTATTGCCACTATGATGCGATTGCCTCACGTACCTAATGCTCAGGATCTTGATGTTGCTTTTGTCGGTGTACCCTTCGATATTGGCACATCAAACCGCTCAGGAGCTAGATTTGGCCCTCGGCAAATTCGCACTGAATCCTGTTTAATTCGTCCCTACAACATGGCAACTCGCGCTGCACCGTTTGATTCTTTACAAATAGCTGATATCGGTGATGTTGCCATTAATACTTTCAATATAGAAAAATCGATGGGCATTATTGAATCAGCCTACGACGATATTCTTGCAGAGGATTGCAAACCACTCACCATGGGTGGTGATCATACAATTGCCTTACCAATTTTGCGCTCAGTGGCCAAAAAGTATGGCCCTGTTGGAATCGTTCACGTTGATGCCCATGCCGACGTCAACGACACCATGTTCGGTGAGCGTATTGCGCACGGCACTCCATTTCGCCGCGCCATTGAAGAAAATTTGGTCGATCCCAAACGTATGGTACAGATAGGCCTTCGTGCTACTGGCTATGAAGCAGATGATTTTGATTGGCCCCGGGAGCAGGGAGTGCGGGTCGTCCCAGCTGAGGACTGCTGGTATAAATCACTCAAACCTTTAATGGCGGAAGTACGCGAACAGCTGGGCAAAGGGCCGGTTTATATCACCTTTGATATTGATGGGCTTGATCCGGCTTATGCCGCTGGCACAGGCACGCCCGAAATTGGAGGCCTGTCAATCCACCAGGGGCTAGAAATTATTCGTGGTTGTCGTGGACTTGATGTCGTGGGGGGAGATTTAGTTGAGGTAGCACCAGCTTATGATACGACAGGGAATACAGCGCTGACAGCAGCTAACTTATTATTCGAGATGCTTTGTGTATTTCCAGGTGTTAAGTATCGGGCATAAAGCTAACTGTTATTCAGCTTCTAGAGAGGCAGTGATGTTTGGGACAATCCAATCTCATTCATCCACATCTCACGCGATACAGCACTAAAATATCAGCCAGATACACAGGCTATAAAAATAGTACTAGCCAAAGGTTAACCTTTGGTGGACTTAGCGCTTGTTGGTGTGTGGTTATTGGAAATGGGTGACTAAGGCTTTAGGCAAATGTGTAGAACTGAACGTATCTCTTCATGTCCCAAAGTCATTTGGTTAGTTAACATAAAAAATGTTCAAGCTTTGGTGCCTGTGTTGATATATTAGTAATAGTCAAAAGGCATTATTAAAAAGCATCTGCTCGGTACTTAACCAGATCCTAACCACTCCAGTCTTCTATCCAAAAATGATCCACAGTAAACAATACCAGAATTCAATTTAGCGACACTGTGCAGTGTTGACTAGCACTATAGATATCCAAGTGCTCTTGATTATTCAAAGCTAGGGTAATGCCAGAAGTTATATTCTCGTATGAAAACCCTGACCATTTAAATACGATTTGCTCAGTAGCATCATCCATTGGCGCTATGAGCAACTGATTCTTATCATCCGACGCAATGTAAGAATCGAGCACACATAACATTAGAATACTCTTAGCCGTGAACCTATATATTCAATATGTGGTTAAGTGCTTGCGAAATAGACCAACAGGCTTTATTGAACAGCAGATGGTTCAGCATTTAGGGATTGGTTGGTGAATAATGGGCTGTCTGGCAGGGCTTTTGAGCGAACATTTAGCTCCGTAAAGGCTGCTGTAAGCTTGAACCTAGATTAACTTGTAAGCATGATTTTGATGGTATTTACATGCCTGATCGTTCTGACTCAGCTAAGAGATCTCCTATATAAGCCCTAACTGGCCATTGTTAAATCAGAGTATATTCTTATAGATGATACCCTTTGCAGGTTGATTGCTTTTCAACTCCTCAATAAAAACATATTTATTTCATATAGATAACTCATATAAAAATAAATTTGACTAAATAGTCAGTATTAGGTCTAATTAATTAGACTGAATAGTCAGTAAATTAATAAAAACAGATAATATTATTTGATTTAAAACTGTTTTTTTTTGGGGGGGGGTGGAGACGATGTGTACAGTCTGTGGATGTGACCCAGCAATAGATAATAAGAATAGCAATGAGTTGTCCAGTAGTGGATTTGCTTCAGAACAAGAACACCACCACAGTCATTATAATGATAAGGATCATCATTATGGGCAGGGTGAAGCTGGTGTCACTGTTGCAGGCTTTAGCCAAAACAAACTGGTGCAGATTGAACGCAATATTCTGTCAAAAAATAATGGATATGCCGAAAATAATAGGCGGTGGCTTGACTCAAATAGCTTGCTAGCACTCAATCTTGTCTCTAGCCCTGGGGCTGGCAAGACAACCTTGTTGGTTGAAACACTAAAATCTCTTAAGCACGACATACCAGTTGCAGTGATTGAAGGCGATCAGCAAACCGATAATGACGCCGACCGGATACGAGAAATTGATGTGCCTGCGATTCAGATAAATACTGGCAAAGGTTGTCACCTAGATGCCCATATGATTGGCCACGCATTACAAGAGATTGCGCTCCCAGCAGGCGGTGTGGTTTTGATTGAAAATGTTGGAAATCTTGTTTGCCCAGCAGCGTTTGATCTTGGGGAAGCATCAAAAGTTGTCATTTTGTCTGTGACCGAGGGTGAAGATAAGCCGATTAAATATCCAGACATGTTTGCTGTGGCAGATTTGCTGATTATCAGCAAGATCGATCTCTTACCTCATGTAGATTTTAATGTGGACAAGGCAGTTGAATATGCACGGCGTGTAAACCCAGATATAGAAGTACTCAAACTATCTGCAAAAACAGGTGAAGGGTTGCAGGACTGGAAAAACTGGATTATAGCTCGGACAGCGTCTATAGCTACTGAATCAATACTTATTTCCACCATAGAAGGCAATCACTATCATGCATGAGCTAGCTCTTGCTCGTAGTCTGATCGAAATAGTTGATGAGTATGCTGCTGAGCATAATGTGACGCATATAAAACAAATTAATGTGCGCTTAGGAGAAATGTCTGCGATGACACGTGCGTTACATTTTTGTTTTAGCTCTGTTGCTGAGGGGACTTCTTGTGAAGGTGCTATTCTCAATATTGAGATAATGCCATTAACGGTCTACTGCAGCACATGTGAAGCTGTCAAAGCCCCAACGGGGAGGTACAGTTTCCGATGCCCTGACTGCGGCATGCCCGCTCACAAAGTAATTACAGGGCGTGAAATGCAACTGGCTTCCTTAGAACTTTTTGAAGCAGATGAGGTTTTTTACACACCGCCCACTGTTAAGCAACCATCAAGGCTAGAAAGCATATAAGCAAGAAAGTGAGGAGAAAGTTTCATGAATCCAGCAGCAGAGCATAACCATTTATTCTCACCTCTAGAAGGTGAGAATGCAGATCACTCTAGCCATATTTCGTTTATGGGTGCGCCTTTTGTTCCCGTCGACAGCGATGATCTGTCAGCCAATGGAGCCCCCTATGTCTTTATTGGCGCTCCATTCGATGAAGGCAATGTAGGTAAGCCAGGTTGTGAAGATGGTGCCCGAGAATTCCGTGTTGCATCTCTAGAGATGCCTTCATACTGGTTTGAGTTTAATGTTGACCTTAAGGGCGTTGTTGTTGACATGGGTGATGTGTCCATGCCGCGGGTAAATCCTGAAGTTGCTCGAGAGCGGATTTATAGCGCAGTACGTAAAGTATTAGCGGTGGGCAAGATCCCAATTATTTGTGGTGGTGACCGTTCGATCTCTATTCCGGCTGCTAAAGCACTGTCAGATCATCTAGGTGATGACAAAAAAATGGGCTACATGCATCTAGGTGCCCATCTGGATATGGCTGACAGGTGGGCGGGTGAAACACACCTGAGTACCAACGCTATGGCGCGCATTACTGAACTTGGGAACCTAGATATGGCCAACTGTGCACATATCGGTGCCCGTAACGCCTTTAATTCGAAAGACCAAGTAGAGCTAGCCAAGAAACGACATATGCGTTTTTATCCCATGATGGAGGTGTTGGATCGCGGTATTGATGATGTGATGGATGAAGCAGTATCCCGCGTGTGGGGTGGCACTGACGCACAGTACCTGAGCATGAACTTAAATATTTTAGATTCGTCAGCTGCACCAGGGGTGACATTCACAGAATCTGGTGGCCTCAGCTCACGTGAGCTCATACGTGTAGCAAAGAAGATTTCTGATCGTGGCCATATTAGTGTGATTGATGTAACAGAACTATGCCCAATGACTGACGTGGCTGGCTCCACATCGCGCACAGCGGTAACCATTGTGCAGCGGATCATGGCAGGTATTCAAAAGATTCACGGTAAAACATTAGATGAATCGCTGCGTCGTCCAGGCTGGAAATACGATTCCTAAAAAAGACTGATTTTTAATTTTCTCAGCCACCAGACTAGAGAAGGTTTTAAAAAACCCAGAACATATAAGGAAGTGAGGAGAAAGTAATCAAATGACATCTTCATCTAAGAATACGTGGACACTTGCGCCTCATCAGCATCAGGGCCCCCATAAGGAAGTGCGTGAAGACGCACATATCCACTCACCAGAAAAGCATAACAGCAATTTTAAAGCCGAAGGGATCTTAACCTTTATGGGGGCGCCTTACTGCCCTCCTGATCGCCATAGGATTCGTGAAATGGGTGCTAAAATCTGCTTTCTTGGTGCACCCTGGGATCAGGGCACTATCGTACGTACGGGCACCTCCAGCGGCCCACATGGTATCCGTGAAGCATCTTCACAATATTTCTCCTACTTGTTCGAATTTGACGTTGACCTTTTGACCTTTTTTAATGTGGTCGATTGTGGCGATATTCCCATTGTCCCGGGTAATAATGAACTGTCACAGCAGTATATGTGTGATTACGTCACTGAGTGTCTGGAAGGAGGGGCCAAAGTGATCCTTGTCGGTGGCGATCATTCAGTGCCTATACCTGGTGCTCGCGGTCTGTCTCAATACATGAGCCGAAATAAACCAGATGCCAGCATGGGTTATCTGCACGTAGATTGTCACCTAGATGCTGCGGTTGACTGGGCTGGCATTGAAATCACAAACGCTTCAGGTCCAACTGAAACTCTGAAGATGCCTAATGTTAGCAGTAAAAACATGGCACATATGGGGTCACGTAACGGTTTAAATCCAAAAGACTGGATGGATTTCTGGGTTGATAATGACATGCCAATTGTTCCGATGTCTGAGGTAATTGAGAGGGGCATTGAAACTTGTGGACGAAAAATTCTGGATCGTGCTTGGAATGGTACTGAGGCGGTATATCTGTCCTGGGATACTGATTCAATGGACTGCAGCATCATGCCAGGTACCAGCTGCCCAGAAAGTTATGGGCTTAATGCCCGCGAATCTATCGCCTTTGCTCGCTTGGTAGGAGAGTACGGTGTGGACGTATTCGAGTTAGCCGAGCTGGCACCAATTTTTGATGTAAGCGACATTAGCGCCAAACTAGCCTGCAACCTGATTTACCAATACTTGGGCAGTCGAGCTGCTACGCTCCGCAGCCGAAACGAAGAACCTTGATACTGTTAGTTTAGAGATAATGAATTTCAGAGATTAGTAGGAGAAAGTTTCATGAATCCAGCAAAAGCCTATGCGCACTTATTTTCCCCATTGGGCGGTGAAGGTGCAGACAACTATAGATCACCCAGTCATATTTCATTCTTGCGACAGCCCTTTGTTTCTCTGGAGGGTGATGATCTAGCTAACAGTGATGCCCCTTATGTCTTTATTGGAGTGCCATTCAATGAAGGTAGTGTAGGTAGATCTGGTTCTGAAGAGGCCCCACTTGCATTCCGCGTTGGGTCGCTGGATTACTTTTCGTTTTGGTTCGAGTTTATGGTAGACCTGCATAAGACGGTCGTAGATGCTGGTGATCTGCCGTTACCCCGCGCAGACCCTAAAGCTGCCCGTGAGCGTATTTATAACGCAGTACGTAAAGTATTGGCAGCGGGTAAGATCCCAATTATTTGTGGTGGTGACCGTTCGATCTCTATTTCAGCTACTAAAGCGCTGTCAGATCATCTAGGCGATGACAAAAAAATGGGCTACATGCATCTAGGTGCCCATCTAGAAATGGCTGACAATTGGGCGGGTGAAACACACCTAAGCACCAATGCTATGGCGCGCATTACTGAACTTGGGAACCTAGATATGGCCAACTGTGCACATATTGGTGCCCGTAACTCCTCTAACCTAAAAGATCATGTTGATCTGGCCAAGCATAGAGGCCTTCGCTTCTACCCAATGCACGAAGTACTGGATCGTGGTGTTGATCATGTGATAGATGAAGCAGTAGCCCGCGTGTGGGGTGGCACTGACGCACAATATCTAAGTTTGAATTTAAATATACTTGATTCGTCTGCAGCGCCAGGTGTGACAGCAACAGAAACTGGTGGTCTGGAATCACGTGAACTCATGCAGATTGCGAAGAAGATATCTGACTGTGGTCATATCAGTGTGATTGATGTTACGGAACTGTGCCCAATGACTGATGTGAGTGAATCAACCTGTCGGACAGCTGTTGCAGTGGTTCTTCGGATCATGGCAGGTATTCAAAAGGTTCACGGTAAAACATTAAATGAGTCGCTCCGTCGTCCGGGGTGGAAGTTCTAACTAGGTAAGCGCAGCAGTATAGCTTATCAACTTTGGATAGCAATGTGGCGGTCTAACTGCTCCATCCAAACTTTGGGGGGTAAAAAGGTATTAACTCCCTTTTACGAGGCAAAGGAGTAAATAATAAAAAATTAAGGTTCAATGTAGGCCAACTGCATACTGATGATTTCTTAACTAAGTTGTACGAACCTGAGAAACTTAAAGTACGTGGTTTGGCTTATTTTATTAAAATAAAAGTGATAGAAATATTTTCTACGAGGACTATTCTATGAAGACTATAAATAATTTATTTATAAGAAGTATCGGTAGGCGTTCAGTTTCAGCTAGTGTTGTGGCGATAGCTGTTACTAGCATATTAATGCCGCAAGCAGTGTATGCGGCGGATGAGCTCAACGCCCTAGTCTGGTGCGATCATGCAGATCCGAAGCTACTCGCCCCGTTCGAGGCTAAGTTTAACGTGAAGGTTAACGTTAAAACCTACGAAGGTACTGGTGCAGCACTGTCGATTATTGAACAGTCGTCACCGGGTGATTGGGATGTGTTAATGGTCGATGCTCCAGATGCGCCAACAATAGCCAAGCTTGGGCTGCTTGAACCTCTCCCTGATAGCAGCTTACCGTTGAGTGATTTGTTTCCATCATTAACATCTGCGAATTTTAACCAGGTTGATGGGGTCCGTTATACAGTGCCAGAAAAATTTGGTTATTACGGAGTTGCCTACAACCGTGACAAAGTCGATCCTGCAGACATGCGCACGGCACAGGTGATGTGGAACTCCAAATATAAAGGTCGCATTGCCGTTTATGATTATTACTTCCCAACCATGCAACTAATTGCCATCTCCATGGGCATGAAACCCAATGACATCACAATGGATGACCTTCCAAAAATTCGTGAAAGGCTACTTGCGATGAAGGAAAATGTGAAAATGGTTGGCGACATTGTCAGCGTGCAAAATGCACTTGTGAACGGTGACGTGGACATCATTGTCAGTGGAGCAGAATTCGTGGTCTCTAGTTTGATGCCCACTATGCCTCAACTTGACTGGACTATATTTGACGAGGGTGGCCTGATTTGGATTCAAGGTCTCAGCATATTAAAAGGGTCTGAAAGGAAAGACCTTGCTTTAGAATTTGTAAAATATGTTGTGAGTCCTGAAGGTCAGAGTAGGTTAGCGACTTCCGAGTGTTATTGGGCGATGCCCGCTAATAGCAAGACTGTTCTGAGTGACACAGAAAAAAGTATTTTGCGCTGGGACGAGCAACAAGGATTTCTTGATCGTTCTGTGCCATCAACTATCAGTCAGCCTGACATTGATGCTGAAATGCTTGATATCTGGACAGAGTTCTTACAAAAATAGAAATGAGGACGTTTTGTAATTATATTCCAGATATAGTCCGAGCTTTTTGGCTATATCTGGGATATACCTTTTTAACGAAGATGAATTAAGCATGCGGGAGAAGGATAGCATATGTTAGCAAAGGCCAAACTGACCAAAAGAAAAACGTTTGAATTCACTCGTTGGGCAGTTCATCCAGCGTTGATATTTACATTTTTATTTTTTGTTTTGCCACTATTGGCTATGCTTATTGTTAGTTTCTGGCAGCGCATCGGTGGCAAGCTTACAGCAACGTGGACATTTGCGAACTACAATAAATTTTTCAGTAAGGATTATCTCGTTGAGGCCTTAGTGAATTCAGTTGAGGTAACATTAACTGCCACAGTGATCAGTGTTCTTATTGCTTATCCCTTAGCATATATTCTGGCGTATCGGGTGCCAGTGCGTTGGCAACGATTTGTCTTAATCTTCACGATATTACCGTTTTGGACTGCCTACGTAGTAAGGTCATACAGCTGGCTCTTGGTCATCTCAGAAAATGGCATTATTAATGTAATACTGACCAGTCTTGGATTAATCGATCAGCCCTTGGAAATGGCTTATAGCCGCGGCGCGACCGTTTTAGGGTTTGTGCACTTTTTTACTATGTTAATGACGCTGACGATCTATGCAAATCTCGTGCAGATCAAACCATCTTATCGCAAGGCTGCTGCAGACCTTGGCGCCAGTCCACTACAAATATTTTTGCGTATTACGTTACCACTCAGTATTCCTGGTGTTGCAGTTGGTGCATTTATTACTTTTGTAATTGCGATTGGAGACTACATCAATCCACAAATTCTTGGCGGTGGTAACGAAGTGCTTATACCGCAGGCCATTATCCTGCAGGTATCACGGGCGGCAAACTTCCCTATGGCTTCAGTAATGAGTGTCATGCTTATGGTTGTTGTTATTGTTGTTTACTTTATATCTGCGAAACACTTAAAGATGGAGCGGGTTTAGTTATGCGTACATGGGTGCGAAATACCCCAGCAGCTGTCTATCTTCTGGTGGCATTAGCTTTCATTTACTTACCCGTTGTGGTTTTGGTGTTGTTTTCATTTCAGGATGGCCCATTACCTGTGCCACCATTCAACGGCCCCAGCCTGCATTGGTATGAAAAAATGTTTGGCAACGAACGGCTAATCGAGTCCCTAATAAACTCGGTGGTCGTTGCAATTTTATCAGCTGTTGTTACCACGTTCCTTGGTTTTCTTGCAGCTTATGGTATGGCACGCCGTACGCCCAGGTTTGCCGGTAGTATTCGTTTTAGTCTGATGGCCCCACTGACAGTGTCTTACCTAATCATTGGCATCGGGTTACTGATAACCCTCAACATAGTGGGGATCTCAAAATCGCTATTTGCTGTGGGTATTGGCCATGTCGTGATCAACTTGCCACTTTGCTTTGCGATTATCTACTCTCAGTTTGGCGATCATACACGTAATATTGATGATGCTGCACGAGATTTAGGGGCCAGCGATTTTCAAACCTTACTTCATGTAATTGCCCATGTTATGAAACCATCCCTGTTTGCATCATTCTGTTTGTCAGCGACGCTTTCGTGGGATGAATTTATTATTGCTTTCCTACTTAGTCGGTTTGACGTCACCTTGCCAGTTATTATTTTTGAAATGCTACGCTCGGGTCTAACGCCTGAAGTTAATGCGGCTGGCACTTTAGTTTTTGCGATTTCAGTAACCACTGTCATCGTTGCAGCCATTACTGTTTCAGCACTTACTTCTGGAAGGAAATAATGAAGAATGACATTTTAGTTAGTTTAAAAGGTGTTACTAAAAAATATGGTACTGTTACTGCCGCAGATAATGTAGACCTTACGGTCACTCGCGGTGAGTTTCTTGTATTGCTAGGGCCTTCAGGAAGTGGCAAGACAACTATCCTATCTATGATGGGCGGTTTTACAATGCCTACATCAGGGCAAATCATCATTGATGGTGAGGATGTGACTGAAACGCCACCAGCATTGCGTCCGACAGTTACTGTATTTCAGGATTACGCTCTGTTTCCACACATGTCTGTGCGTGAAAATGTAAGTTTTGGCCTTGCAATGCAGAAAGTCCCCAAGGCAGCACGTTATAAGCGTGCTGAGGAATGTATCGAAACTGTGGGACTTACTGGATACGGCGACAGAGGTATACATCAACTCTCCGGTGGTCAGCGCCAGCGCGTTGCACTTGCTCGAGCAATTGCAGTAGAGCCAGCAGTTTTACTACTTGACGAACCTTTGGGCGCGCTTGATTTGAAGATTCGTCGGCAAATGCAGGCAGAATTGGTACATTTACAAAAATCACTGGGTGCGACTTTCGTGCATGTTACACATGATCAGGAAGAAGCTATGAACATCGCTGATAATATTGCCCTAATAAACAATGGTAAAGTCGAAGATTATGGCCCACCAGAGCGGATATATTTGCGGCCAGCCACTTTGTTTGCAGCTAATTTTATGGGTGACAGCAACATTATTGAGGGGAACGTACTTAACAGTGTCAATAATCAGGTCGAGGTTGATACAAACTTTGGTAAACTAACTATTAGTGGTGAAGCGAAACAAGGTTCCAATATTCATATATTACTTCGTCCAGAACAAATTAAAATTGGGGTTGCCGATAATAAGCAGGGTATCCCACTTGGAGAAGCGCAGGTTAGAGAAGTAATATTTCAAGGGACGCACAAATTGTGCCACGCTTATTCTGGAAAACAATTTGAGTCTAAAATTATGTTCAGGGTATCACCTGACCATAGCGTAGTGGCGGGAGACATTTTGAGTCTTCATGCATTTGAGCCAGATGCTGTATTATTGCGAGATTAACTGTGCACACAACAGATATAAACGAAAGCAACATATCGTCAAGAAAACAAAGTGCAAAAGGTAATCAGCGTAGGAAAAGCCTGATGAGTGCTGCCATAGATTTATTCATTGAGCGTGACTATTCCGAAGTCACTATTCAGGACATTACTGCGCGCGCCGGGGTTACCCATTCGCTGGTATATTATCATTTTAAGAACAAGGAAGAATTATTCAACCGTGCGGTCAGGAGTCTGATTGAGGAAACTATTGAATGTTATCAGGAGTCGCGTAAGTATCATGATGATCCAATAGATTTAATTGAAGACTGGTTTACTAGTAATGTCACACTTGCTGTTAGTCTTCGCAAGCTGGTGAAAATCATGTTTGACTATTCTGGAACGCGTAAAGGCTCACCATCTGTTGCAAAAGCAATTAGTAATTTCTATGATGAGGAATACAATATACTAGCTGATAATATAAGACGAGGAATCGAACTAGGCTACTTTAAGAAGGTTAGCCCAGTTTTTATTGCCTCTTTTGTATCGACCCATATCGATGGTATTTTTTATTATTCTTATATTCATGATAATACTGATATTGCGCCAGCAATGAACGATTTGAAAACAATTCTCTGGGAAATTCTTGGATATGAAGTCAAATAATCTAACTTTAGACGCTAACAATATAAGAAATTTTCCATTAATTACGCCACTTTATCTATTTATTAATATAGAAACAAAAGTATGAATTATGCTCCAAGCCACAATCGTTATGACAAAATGGTTTACCGCCGGTGTGGTAGTTCAGGACTAAAACTACCAGTCATTTCATTAGGGTTATGGCATAATTTTGGTCATGATTTTCCACATCAAATCAAACGAGAAATTTGTCAGACTGCTTTTGATAATGGAATTACGCATTTTGACCTTGCGAATAATTATGGCCCCCCAGCTGGCAGTGCAGAAGAAGCATTCGGAGATATTCTAAAAACTGATTTTTCTGGGTTCAGAGATGAATTAATAATCAGTTCAAAAGCGGGCTATGATATGTGGCCTGGGCCTTATGGTGAATGGGGAAGCAGGAAATATTTAATTGCGTCTTGTGACCAGTCATTAAAAAGACTGGGTTTGGATTACGTCGACATTTTCTATTCACATCGATTTGATCCTAATACCCCCCTAGAAGAGACAATGGGGGCATTGGATCACATTGTTAAATCAGGGCGAGCTTTGTATGTGGGAATATCTAGTTATAACAGCCTACGCACCAAAGAAGCGGTAAAAATCTTAAAAGATTTAGGCACCCCATGTCTCATTCATCAACCCAGCTACAACATTTTTAATCGCTGGATTGAAGATGATAATCTTCTCGATACGTTGGAAAATCTAGGTCTTGGATCAGTTGCATTTACCCCCCTTGCTCAAGGAATGCTCACGAAAAAATACTTAAATGGCATGCCAAATGATAGTCGTGCAGTACAAGGTAAAAGTCTTGATAGAGGCAAGATGAGGCCAGAACTCATCGAGGCACTTAGCCAACTAAATGAAATTGCTTCTAGCCGTGGCCAAACTTTAGCGCAAATGGCTTTAGCTTGGGTTTTACGAGGTGGGAGAGTGACTACGGCCCTAATTGGAGCCTCAAGGTCGGAGCAAGTTTTGGATTGTGTTGGAGTAATTGAGAACCTAGATTTTACAGATGATGAACTTGCAGAAATTGACCATTTATCCGGTGATCAGGATATAAATCTTTGGGCGGCATCTTCAGAAATGAAGTAACCAGCATTAGAGCGATACCAATATCTAAGGGCAATTGAATCATAAGCACAAGGCTTGAAAACGCAGCGCTGCACCCTAGGCTCGCCCAAAAGCGAGGAGATGACACAATTGTTTAATACCACTCTGTGCCTACCCAAAAAACGTCGTCTAGCGTAAAGATGTCGTAGAACGAATAGTTGAATACTGTGACCATTGGGGCTATAGCAACAAATATCATTACCAGTGCTGCAGGTAGCATGAGTAGCCAAGCTATATTCGATTGGGGTTTCATTGCACGTACATCACAGCTTCTCCATTAAATCACTCAACTAGTTTTTTTATCCAACAGTATGTAAAGCTGGAAGCAAATTCACGATTCCTAAACTTAAGAAGCAAGCGCTTGGTTAGTGCGGTGCGGAGGTTTTCATTTGCTTGCTTTGCCAAAGGATAAAACAGTCCTGAAATGACAATCAACCCAGAACCAAGCACCATGGCAAAGGTTAGCTGCTCGTCAAAAAACAAAACGCCAAGGGTCATACCAAACAGCTTATCCATTCTATGGGAGGACGGTCATCACGACGACTTCGACGTTCGCGACCTTCGCTTAGCGTGCCATTGTTCCCTCTGCATTGAGGAGATGAGTGGACGTAAGCTGCTCAACCCAAAAAGCTTACGATCTGACGTTAACCCGCAAAGAATCGTGAACAAAGGTACCTACGCCATCCAGTTCGATTGGAGCGACGGATATAACATTGGCATCTATACGTTTAAAGACCTGCGGGCCTTAGGCGAATGTGCTGCAGCAAAGAGCGTTGAGAATGTCTGATGCTTTAGTTGCGGATCAGCCTGTCAGCATTCATGTGGAGTCTTGCCTGCAGACCCAGACACGTGTAAATTCATCGTTAGCCGCACCGTGCACCCTGGAGGCCCCTTCTTTTTCAGTAATAAGGAGCGGGCAGTTGGTTCGCCTCTGGGCGCACAATTGTTTGAGCTTGCGGGCGTTGCCAACGTACTCATTGCCGAAAATCTGGTCACCATCTGCAAAGAGTCTATGGCTTCGTGGTTAGGACTCAAATCCTCCATCACTAAACACGGGAGCAAGATTTCGATTGTGGAAATACTCGAAGGGAAACTTTACATCAGCATGAGCAGCGGCTACCAAGGATGTGCATCCTCTCAAGTGACGCTAAGGCAAGGGTTTGAAGTCATGCTGAAAAGGGTGGCCCCAGAAATCGAGGAAATCGTAGATACCACCAACCACGCAGCGGGGAAGAAGCCCTATTAGCCGCGAAATGAGACTGGAGTAAATTGATGACCAAGCTACTTTCCAAACCACAGGCCCAGAACCCCTCGGCGACCTTAACGACGCTTGAAGATCTTGCAAAGTTGGCAAACTACTCGCTCATGGACACGCTCTCCAGCGATCCTGACGCCAAAGATAACGGCGCTGACCACTTACCAAGACAAGTATTCACAGGGCACTATGTTCCCGTAAATCCTACCCCTATTAGGGACCCTGAGTACGTTGCCCATAGCCAAAATTTCTTCCGCGAACTTGGTTGGGCCGACCACATGGCACAGTTACCCGACTTCGTGCGGATGTTCTCTGGTGATATCTCCCACGTACCAGAACCCATGCGCAAGGTTGGTTGGGCATGTGGCTACGCAGTGTCCATATTCGGTACTGAATACTACCAGCAATGCCCATTCAAAACAGGCAACGGATACGGCGATGGGCGCGCAGTTTCTGTACTTGAGGCTGTCATCAACAATGAGCGGTGGGAGATGCAACTCAAAGGTGGAGGCCGAACGCCCTACTCTCGCGGAGCGGACGGACGGGCTGTTTTGCGCTCCAGTGTAAGGGAATTCTTGGCACAAGAACACATGCACTCGCTAGGAGTGCCTACATCACGATCTTTATGTTTGTACGTTTCTAAAACGGAACAGGTGAAGCGGCCTTGGTACTCAGAGGGCTCGCGCATGAAGGATCCAGATAGGATGATATCTGAGCCCGCCGCTATCTCGACACGCGTCGCACCGTCGTTTATTAGAGTAGGTCAATTAGAGCTATTCGGTCGTCGTGCCCGCAAGAAAGAACACCCAAAAGCCATGGCAGAACTGGAGATGATGGTGTTGCACTTGATCGACCGTGAGTACGCCAACGTCATCGACAAGCAGCTAAGCACCGCTGAAAAAGTGGTATTACTAGCGCGTGAATTCCGCAACCGCCTTACGTCACTTGTAGCGAACTGGATCCGTGTAGGTTACTGCCAAGGCAATTTTAACAGCGACAACTGCGCGGCTGGTGGTTTCACACTTGATTACGGTCCGTTCGGATTCTGCGATGCATTCAGCCCACACTACCAGCCATGGACAGGTGGCGGGCATCACTTCTCGTTCCTAAACCAACCCGTGGCAGCGGAACGTAACTTCCACATGTTTTGTACGGCATTGCGGCCGTTGCTATTGTCTCATCAGGACTATTTGCCACAGCTAGATGAGATTAATAGTAAATTTTCCAAAGAGATGGAAGTGCAAATGGAGCAGATGTGGGCTACCAAACTTGGACTTGTCAGGTTTAACGCGGCGCTGTTCAGTGAGCTAGAAACACTCATGGTACAAACCTCTGTCGATTACACCCTCTTCTTCCGCCAACTCTCGATGATACCTGACGATATTAACCCTCTCAAAAAAAGCTTCTACAAAGGTTCTATGTATACGACAGATCCGGTAGGAATGGATCAACGTTGGTTAGAGTGGTTAACCAAATGGAAAATGCTTATCGATAGCAATAGCACTAACATTAGCACAGCCGAAGGTAGTATTGCTGCGCCTAGATCTCGTGCGGAGGTCTCTAAGCAGATGAAACTTGTAAACCCAAAGTACAGCTTACAAGAGTGGTTTGTTGTACCTGCGTATCAGCAAGCCTCTGCAGGCAACTACACTTTAGTTAGAGAGCTGCAAGACGTAATGACCCAACCATACGCGGAGCAATCCAAGGATGTGGAGGAAAAGTATTATAGGATAAAACCGTCTGAGCTATTTGAGCTGGGTGGCTTATCACATTATTGTTGCTCGTCGTAATGATTGAACATAGCATCACTCAAGGCCTGATTGAGGAAGAGGTGAGTGCCGAAGAGGTGCAGATCGCTTACCACGAGCAAACATAGCATCACTTCCATTTCTACGCCGCCGCACTTGGATTGGACTGGGCGACACAGCCAGATCCGTTTCGGCGCTACATAGGTGCAGACCTTGTGCGCTTACCTTTGCCTAAAGCGGGACGGGCGCTTTAAGGGTAGTGGCCACATTGTAGGTTTCATTGAATTCATGGACATAGGTTCATCCAACGGCTGGCGTATGAAGGATGTGGTGCCCTCGTCCGAGATCGTACATATGATCAACGCACAGATGCCTCTAGTGGAAGCAACATCAAACTACACTGGTGAAGTAGCACAACGTTGGACCTATGCGGATGGTAGTGGAGAAATTGGTGTCATTTCAAGCGTAACGCAAGCCTTTTGTTCTAGCTTTACGCGCGCCCGGCTTTCAACTGATGGCAAATAGCCAGTGCCATAGGCTTTGTTTGGAGTCAGCGTGGAGACAGGTATTCGGAAAGACGTACAGCAGAAACTGCGGCAATGAAAAAAGTTGAGATTTCTTATATTGGCGGCTGAAATAGCGTCAAGGCATTACGCCATGCATAAAAAAACCCAGACAGAGATCACTATACTGGGCTTTTTTTATTCACTACTAAAGTCTTTATTTAGTAGTCGTCGAGCACCGCACCCTTACTGGCGCTAGAAGCATTAAAGGCAAACTTCGCTTGTACGCCACGGGTATAACGCGGTGATGGAGTTTGCCAATCTTTCTTACGCTCAGCAAGTTCCTCATCACTGATGTTAAGTTGCAGCAATAGCTGCTTGGCATCAATGGTGATGGAGTCGTCTTCATTAATAAAAGCAATGTTACCACCGGCGGCTGCCTCTGGTGCCACATGTCCAACAACCATACCCCACGTACCGCCAGAAAAACGACCGTCTGTGATCAAACCAACGCTGTCGCCTAAACCTGCACCGATCAATGCGCCTGTAGGTGCAAGCATTTCGGGCATGCCCGGACCGCCTTTAGGGCCTAAGTAGCGAAGTACCATTACGTCGCCAGCTTTGATTTTACCAGCCAAAATAGCTTCCAGTGCTGACTGCTCATCGTCAAATACACGGGCAGGGCCCGTCATAGCAAGCGTTTTTAGGCCAGTGATCTTAGCCACGCAACCTTCTGGTGAAAGGTTACCCTTAAGAATAGCTAGGTGACCTTGTTTGTATACAGGGTTAGTAATAGGGCGAATCACATCTTGGTCAGCACGCGGTACATCGGGTACGTCTTTGAGTACCTCTGTAATGGTCTGGCCAGTAATGGTTATACAGTCACCATGCAGTAACCCAGCTACCAGCAGTGTTTTCATAACCTGCGGAATGCCACCGGCTTGGTGCAGGTCAACTGCCAAGTATTGCCCGCTAGGCTTAAGGTTACACAGAACAGGAGTCTTCTGGCGCATGCGCTCAAAATCATCAATAGTCCACTCTACTCCAGCCGCATGTGCAATGGCTAAAAAGTGCAGCACGGCGTTGGTAGAACCGCCCGTGGCCATAATAACCGCCACTGCGTTTTCAATCGATTTTTTGTTAACAATGTCGAGCGGCTTTAGGTTCATGCGTATCGCTTCAATAAGTACCTTGGCAGACTCTTTGGCAGAGTTCATTTTCTCATCATGAGGGTTAGCCATAGTAGATGAGTAAGGCAGCGAAATACCCAACGCTTCGAATGAGCTAGACATTGTGTTGGCTGTGTACATGCCGCCACAACTGCCTGTGCCAGGAACAGCGCGGCGTTCGATTTGAAGCAAGTCTTCGTCGCTCATACGGCCAGCCGCATGTTCGCCCACTGCCTCAAAAACACTAACGATGTTGAGATCTTGGCCCTTGTAGCGACCAGGAAGTATGGTGCCGCCATACACATAGATAGAAGGCACATTGGCACGCAACATGCCCATGAGGCCGCCAGGCATATTTTTGTCACAACCGCCAAGTACCAGCACGCCGTCCATCCACTGGCCTTGCACGCATGTTTCAATACAATCAGAGATCACTTCACGGCTAATCAACGAGTACTTCATGCCCTCTGTGCCCATGGCCATGCCATCGGAAATTGTTGGGGTTCCAAAGACTTGTGCGTTTCCACCTGCCTCTTCGATTCCGGCGATCGCTGCATCAGCCAGCCTTTGCAGACCGCTGTTGCACGGAGTGATTGTACTATGGCCGTTAGCTACACCGACCATAGGTTTCTTGAAATCTTCAGCCTCGTAGCCCATAGCGTAATACATTGAGCGATTGGGCGCGCGTGCGGTGCCCTCGGTGATGTTTTTGCTACGGCGATTGATTTTATCATCGGTGTTAGTGGTGTCTTGCGTCATGGTGTTTCTCTTGAGGGTGGGCGCTGATAAAAGCAGACAGTGCGCCATGGAATTGAGTGATACGAATATAATAATCATTCTGGATCAATATGTAAAAAATATTATTATTCACCTATGGAACTAAACCTCTGAAACCGGAAAGGTTCTAGAAGCCTTTGTAAATCCTAAAACATCTCAGTCTAAAATGATCCAGAATCAGGGATACTATATTAGTCATGGCGAGCGTGACCCTGATATTGCAGGCATTACCGTTCCTATTTTGGGACGTGATCGTGAACTTATTGGTGTAATCTCATTGTCAGGACTGACAATGAGATTTACTGACGAGAATGTTGAAAGCTTTCTAGAGGCTTTAATGTTTACCTCTCAAAAAGTTTGCTTAGCTTTTGGTAGTAAGTAATATAATTTTCAATAGTTTTTGCTTGCTATATAGCAAATCGAGTTTTTAATAATTTGAAGCGTTGTTTTTTAACTGGCAGTTTTAGTACCTATAATTTAAATAGACAGATTTCATTTTTGGTACACGGTTAGGTACACGTAAATAATTATGGCTAAATGGAGTATTCAGTTTTGGGTTTGTGAGTTAAGAGAGCCTTTAAAAACTTAGTATAGGCCTATCCCAATGTTATATCTTTAATTTGCTGCAACATTAGTAAACCTATATATTACAATTACACTTTGGAGAGGCTACGCTTTTTAAACCTAACATTGGTCTTGCGTTAGGTTGGAGTAGTTCGATGTATGGGATAGGTATTAAATGCGTACGGTTATTCTAATATTGCTAATAAACTTAGCTTCAAATGCTTGGGCAAATAATGTTGTTACTGGAAGTGCAGGTAGCACATTGGAAGGGAAAGTTGTTTCTGAATTTGACAGTCCTTGGGCAATGTCTTTTATTGACAGCGAAAACCTACTGGTCACTACAAAAGCCGGAAAACTTTGGCTCGTAAATACCAGTGGTGAACAGTCTTTAGTATCTGGAGTTCCAAAAGTTTTTGCAGGTGGCCAAGGCGGTTTAGGTGATGTCGTTGTTCATCCAAATTATGCACGAAATAAATTAGTTTATATTTCGTACATCAATTCAGACAATGCAGGAAAGACACGATATGCATCCGTATTAAGAGGCACATTGGGAAGATCAGATCAACCACATCTGAAAAACATTGAAACCATTTGGAAACAAACACCCGCTCGATCGGGGAAAGGACATTTTTCTCACAGAATTGCATTTGGTCTTGATGGAACACAACACGTTGGCAAGATTTTCATTACCTCTGGCGATCGGCAAGAACAAAACCCCGCACAAACATGGGATATGGCATTAGGGAAAATTATCCGCCTAAACGACGATGGCACCATACCTAGAGACAACCCATTTCAGGATAAAGGCGACCTTGCAAAAACCTTTTGGTCGTTGGGTCACAGGAATGCCCTTGGAATCGCATTTGCCAAAAATGGTAAACTATGGGCGCATGAAATGGGTCCAAGGCATGGAGATGAATTTAATTTAATTGTTGCGGGTGAAAATTATGGATGGCCAATAGTGTCGGAAGGCAATCATTATAGTGGAGCAGAAATTCCCATGCATAAAACAAGACCAGAATTCATGGCACCAAAACTTTATTGGGTACCTACGGTAGCTCCGTCAGGATTGATTTTTTATGAAGGGCAAGAATTTTCCGAATGGAATGGAAATGCTTTCATTGGAGGATTGAAAAGCAAAGCGCTGGTTCGAATAGGTTTTAATAATGAAAAGCCTTTTGAAGCCGAACGATTTAGTTGGTCTCAAAGAGTAAGAGAAGTTGAAATGGGCCAAGATGGCGCGATTTGGGTTTTGGAAGATGGCCCATCTGGCAGGTTAATAAAGTTCACAAAACCAAATGCATAGACAGGTCGACAGCGATAGCGTACCACGGTCGAGACTCAAATTGATTTGCAATAGGACGGCAGCCTAAAAACCCTAGGGTGACATACTAAGAGTCAATGGAGGCGGGGTTGCAGAAGAGATGTTAGTAAGTTCAATTCACCTACTTAAACGGGGACCAAATAGGGGGCCAAATACAAACTTTATCGCACCTTCTGAGGCATAAAGTACCGTAAGTGTTTGATTTGTATGGCGCGCCAGGAGGGAGTCGAACCCCCGACCAACAGGATCGGAACCTGCTACTCTATCCAGCTGAGCTACTGGCGCATATTGCACAACCCTTAAAAGATATAGGGCTACTGCGAGGAAGCGGTATCATACGTGTGTTGAGGTTGAGGTTCAAGGCCCTAAGCAGAGCGTTTCGTTGGTTACAAATCACATATTTTGGCTATTTGTCAAACAGATGTTAGGGAATGCCCTGTTGCCCTTTCACGTTTGGATGTAATGTCGGTATAATGCGGTTCAAATTTTAGTAAGGTGTCCAACTACTGTGGTTGTCACACTCTTTTTCATTCTTTAGTATGAGGCATTTTACGTGATCACATTTAAGCCTGCAGTCCTGTCCAGCCTTTTGGCTGGTGTTATTTTGAGCCTTGGCTCCTTAGCTGTAGTGGCCAGCCACGACAGTGACGAAAGCATTGTTACTCGCATTAGTGCAGCAGGTAGTCAGTGCATAGAAGGTGAAGACTGCACACCGGAAGTGGCTGTGGTTGCAGCTGCACCTGCTGGTCCACGCTCTGGTGAGGATGTTTATGCCAGTGGTTGTGCTGCTTGTCATGATAGTGGCGCTGCTGGAGCACCTAAGTTTGGCGATGTTGCTGCTTGGAGTCCTCGTGTTGATAAGGGTATAGAAAAATTGTTCTCTAATGCTTGGTATGGTTACAAAGCCATGCCTGCTAAGGGTATGTGTAAGAAATGCTCTGAAGACGAAATCAAAGATGCTGTAATACATTTGGTTGATAACTCTAAGTAATTAACCACAATTGCGAAAACCCAGCATTTGCTGGATTTTTGTGCAAGGATGATGTGAGCAGTTAGAAAGGACGGTGTGTCATGTCAGAATATATTAAGGGCATTTTGCTAACTTCAGCAGGTGTGTTGATACTGAGTATTGATAGCTTGTTAATTCGATTAATTGCGGCAGATTCCTTTGATCTCCTGTTTTGGCGTGGGCTATTAATGAGCATTGCAATTTCTTTTGTGCTCAAAATACAAAGATCCACCAGTTCATGGCTGCCTATGGATGCAGTTAGCCTTAGGTCTTCTTTTCTTATGGCTATCCACATTGTAGCTTTTGTGATGGCTATCAATTTGAGTAATGTGGCGAATGTGCTGGTGATTCTTAGCGCTGCACCACTATTCGCCGCAGTGCTAGGCTGGATATTTTTACGTGAAATGCCTCAACCTATTACTTGGGCAGCCATCCTCCTGGCAATGATAGGCATCGGTTGGGTATTAGCAGGCTCATGGTCTGAACCCAATTTTAAAGGCGACTTGCTGGCCTTGATCTGCTGCATTGGGTTGGCTGCAAGGTTTGTTAACGATCGTTCAGTAAGCCATAGAGATATGACTCCCTCATTAATTGTGGCAGGGCTTATGTTGGCCCTAGTGAGTTTTTTTGCTGGCAGTCCTATGGGGTTTTCTGGCAATTCTTGGTGGTATATGGTGGCATTGTGCCTGTTTGTGAGTCCACTGGCCTTGACCTTGATCACCATTGGTCCAATGCGTTTACCTGCCGCAGAAGTAGGTATGTTAATGTTACTGGAAACCGCCGTGGGGCCACTTTGGGTATGGTTATTTCTGAGCGAAGAACCCAGCTCTGCAGCCCTACAAGGTGGCTCCTTGGTTATAGGTACCTTGCTCCTCCATAGCCTATATCAGTGGCGCCAAAATCAACTTGAAAGCGTTTAAAAGTCTGCAAACATTCCTTTAAGTCCAGCCAATGTAGCTTGGCCCTGCGCGACATTTTTCTTAGGGTCGTCATCGCCTCGTCCTTGCCATTCCAAATCATCTGCAGGCAATTCATCTAAGAAACGGCTTGGGGTGCACTCTATGAGCTCGCCATATTGCTTGCGCTTTCTCGCTAGAGTGATGGCTAGGGTGCGCTTAGCGCGGGTAATGCCCACGTAGGCCAGACGCCTCTCTTCTTCTATGCTGCCTTCTTCTACTGCGTTTCTGTGAGGCAGTAACTCTTCTTCCATGCCCATTAAGAAAACGTGGGGGAACTCCAGCCCTTTGGCTGAGTGTAAGGTCATCATCTGCACCCTGTCCGTTTCATCCTCTTCCTCTTGACGCTCTAACAAGTCCATTAACACTAGGCGCGCTACGGCATCGCCCATATCAGCGTTGTCGTTTTTCTCCACTGCTTTTTCTAACGAAGTTTGTAGAGAAGAAATGAGCATTTCAACATTGGCCATACGTTTTTCTGCCATTGGTGGGCCACTACTGGTTTGTAATAACCAATCTTGGTATTCCATCTCGCGCACCATTTGTCGCACACTGGCTATAGGATCTTCTTGTTGGGACTTTTGCGCTAGGTGCTCAATCCAGCCACCAAATTCTCTTACTCTGGCTAACGCTGCGCCACTGATGAATTGTTCTAAGCCAATTCCCTGGCAGGCATGTATAAGACTTTCGCCACGTTGATTAGCATAGTTAACAAGCTTTTCTAACGTCGCTGCGCCAATTTCCCGCCTTGGGGTATTCACAATACGCAAAAAGGCGTTGTCATCTGCTGGGTTTAGTAGAATTTTAAGATACGCCATAATGTCCTTCACCTCAGTGCGAGAGAAAAAGGATTGGCCGCCACTCATCTTGTAGGGCACTTTGTAGGCCTGTAATTTCAATTCCATCAACCGTGCCTGGTGATTGCCACGATAAAGTATGGCGAAATCTCTAAATTCAGCCTCATTTTGTAATTGGAATTGTAGTATTTCGGTAGCTATCCGTTCTGCTTCAGCGTCTTCGTTACGACAACTAATCACACGAATAGGATCGCCAAAGGCCTTATCACTCCACAAAGCCTTGCTGAATTCGTGGGGGTTATTAGCGATAAGTTGGTTGGCTACTTTTAGAATTCTGCCAGTGGAACGGTAGTTTTGTTCTAGCTTAACCACCTTTAGAGTTGGAAAGTCTGCCTGTAACTCAGCCAAGTTTTCTGGCCTTGCACCACGCCAAGCATAGATAGATTGATCATCATCACCTACTACCGTAAAGTTACTACGATGGCCCACCAGCTGCTTAACTAACAAATACTGCGAACTGTTGGTGTCTTGGTATTCGTCCACCAGCAAGTAGCGAACTTTGTTTTGCCACTTTTCTAAAATATCTGGGTGGGCTTTAAATAACTCAACTGGCTGAAGAATCAAATCATCAAAATCTACACCGTTGTATAGCTTTAATGTCTTTTGGTAAGACTCATAAACCCGCGCAGCTAACGCTTGCTCTGGGCCATTGGCACTAGCTATAGCTCTAGCGGGGCTAATTAAATCGTTTTTCCAATTGGAGATAAGGTGTTGAATCGGTTCGCAAGCGTCTTCTGCAGCTTCAAATTCTTTGTGTGTAAGGTCTTTTAATAACGTTAGTACGTCTTGGGAATCGAAGATGGAGAAGCCTGGCTTATAACCCAAAGCAGTCACTTCTTTACGGATGATATTAAGGCCTAGATTGTGGAAGGTGGACACCGTAAGCCCGCGTCCTTCTTTACCCGTTATTAAATTTGCCACCCGCTCTTTCATCTCTCGAGCAGATTTATTGGTAAAGGTAAGGGCTATAATTTGATGACCCTTGAGGCCACACTCAGCTATTAGA
>Ga0209091_10000953_pt1 | contig 26649 bp, 19 predicted proteins | sample ArcticOcean_MG_C_6_FD_187438 | JGI IMG/M metagenome (GOLD analysis project Ga0209091, IMG submission 187438) | Marine microbial communities from western Arctic Ocean - ArcticOcean_MG_CB8_128 (SPAdes) (version 2) | ecosystem: Environmental > Aquatic > Marine > Oceanic | place: Arctic Ocean...
GACTCGATGCTAATCCAGCATTGGTTGGATACATATCTGGATTCTTTGATGATTGCCAAGTTGAAGCATCTGATACAACTTTGATTAGAATAAAACCAAGGCCTACGAGACCAATTCTGGTAAGGGATGACATTAACTTCATTCAAAATCCTCCTCTAAAATTTGCCTTCTTGTCAACATGATAGCGAATAATACTACCAATCCGACACTTGCCAGATAAACTAAAATTTGAATCGCTGCCAAGAACTCTGCACCCATTAGGATAAAGATTCCTGAAACTGCCATGAAACAGAAAATAAGTGAAAGCATGGAATGTGCGACACGTTGCGCAAATATCATTCCAACTGCACCGAGTATAACGATAGTTGCAAACAGAAAGAATACTGCCGACTCTGCAATCATTTGAATCTCCATTCAAGCACTCTCCTTAATTGCAGCCCTTGCAGCAGCCTTTTCACGCTTATTGCGCTCCTTGCTTGCTCTCTTTGCTAATTCACCATCAACCGCTTCTTGGTGAACAGTTGGTAGAAGGCGAGTTCTACTAGCATCCATCCAAAGGTCTTGGCGTGAAAAGCCAGACATTCCATCGTATTCGTTAGTCATAAAGAATGAAGTAAATCCACATGCTTCAGCACATAATCCACAGAACATACATCTTCCCAAATCAATTCTACCGGATACGATTTGCTCATCTGCAGTTCGTAACTCCGAGGTATTGACATCGGATTCTTCACCAGAATCATTCCAACGAACTGTTGCAGTATCTCCTGAAAGGTCTAGAACTTCTGCAAACCTCCACTGCTCAGGCGCTTCACTGTGAGCAGTTGCAAGGTTGAATGTTTCCAATTCTTCATCAATTTGAGCAATTGCCAAAGCTGCATAACCTCCGACTTCAAGGTCGGCACCAAGTCCTGCATCTTCCCCATCAGCACCATCCAGTACATCAACACGTAGTTCTGTAGTCATGTGAAGACAATCGTTTGGACAGGCGGTAACACACATTTTACAAGCAGTACAAGTTTCCCAAATAATACCGATACGCCCATTGTAATTACCTGGCTTGAAAAGCCAAGGCTCTATTTCTTCAAGTCTTTCATATGGGTACTGGACTGTTTGAGGTTTCCACAGAGTTGGTGTCAAATCTGTTGTCACTCTATCCGGTGCAAATCTTTGCTTTGAAATATCATTGATATGGGCATTACTGGCCATTCTATTCTTTGTAGCTTCATCCAAAAACTCTGGATGTTCAGTATTGTGATACGCCCCCATTTTGTGACCCCACCTCTTGCCAATGAACGGGAAGGTCCGCAATGCGGTAATCAGTGTAATCTTAAATGGGTACCAGAATAGGTTTCTAAAATTTGGTTGTGCTCTTGGATGCATTGGCATATCTAATCACCTCACTCCTGCCCCGGGATGTGCTTTCCCGCAGGCTGCATTGTTTGTACATGGAACATTCTTTCAGGGCTAGCATCTTTGTCTTCATCATTTAGCATCAAGAAGAATAATCCGACCCAGAATACAGTAGTTGCAATTGGAACGAAGTGTGGAATGCCAAATGCATTCCATGCCATACCACCAGCAACTGAATCAGACACTGCAGTTGGATCGAATAACCACAACCTGTAAATTACTGCCAAGACGACTTGGAGAACTGAAAGTGGCAATAGTACTCTCCAGCCAAATTCTAAGATTTGGTCTGTTCGGATACGAGCCAAAGCGAAACGGGCCATTACGAATACTACTAGGAATACAAGCCAAGCCTTTACCAATGTTACAACTGCACCTGGAATTAATAGATAGAGCGAACCAAGTCCAAGGAACTCAATGGAACCTATTGTTCCTTGAAGTGGTAGATGCCATCCGCCTAAGAAGAAATGTGCAAAGAGGAAACAAGCAGCATAAGTTCTAATATATTCTGCCATAAATAGCATACCGAATCTCATTCCACCATACTCAGTCCACCAACCTTCAACGAGTTCTGCTTCCGCTTCAGGCATGTCGAAAGGAACGCGTTCAACCTCCGCTATCATAGTCAAGAGGAATAACGCTCCTCCAAGAGGCATAAGGAAAATATTCCATGCTCCTGCCGAATGTTGGAAGTGAATGCTTTCAATGATATTGAATGTTCCAGTAAGAATACTTACACTCAACAAAGTGAGAAGAAGTGGTATCTCGTAGGAAGTAAGTTGGGCTGCTGAACGAATTCCACCGATCAGTGTATACTTGTTATTACTAGACCAGCCTGCGAAAAATACACCGATGGGCGCGATTCCGAAGATTGCAATAATATACAAAATTGATAATTCAGGGTTTGTAGCATATATTCCACTGGATAGAGGAATCAGCCCCAGAATGAGTAATGTTGTTGAGACGATGAGGAATGGAGATACCTCGAAAATCAATTTATCGGCTCGTTGTGGAACCATGTGTTCCTTGAGAAGGAATTTCATTCCATCAGCAACATTTTGGAAGAATCCGGGTAGAATTGGCAATCCCATCCATGAACGATTGTTGACCCTGTCTACCATTGCGCGTTCATCCCTATTGCCGAAATTTTTGTTGAGCCAGCCGTTTAACATGCCAACTGGTTTACCTGCTCCGAACGGAAGCATGTTCCACCATTCACCTGCTGTTTGACCATTTTCACCGATCCAGAGGGAACGAAGCGCCGTAGTTGCACCACGGCGGTCCTGCATACGAGCGCACCATTTCCTCTCAATCCAAAGAATTGCAAATTGAGAAAAGAATAGCATCAAAAAGACAACGTTAACGATTACGAAAGTCCCTAGGCCAAAGGAAATTGTTCCGATTTGGCTTTCTAGTGGAGTTCCGGTTAGTAATTTGTTAACTATCTTATCAGATATGTTGAACAGAAAAGAACGGAGGTCGTATACATCTTCCATCACAAATCACCTCAACGGTCCGTCTCTCCAATACAAGGGTCAAAACTACCCATAATCGCAGGTATGTCTGCGATTTTATAACCGATCATTGTATCGGCCACGAATGGAATTGTTATGAACATCGGAGAACGAATTGACAATCGATACGGATTCTTACCGCGACCTTCGCCGCCTCCTTTAATGAAAAATTGTGATGCACCACGAGTACATTCGTAATTAGAGAAGCCTGTTGCTCCTTCAGGGGCTCTGGTAGGAGCCTTTGTCAAAATCATTTCATCCCCTGTTGAGTAGTTGGTATTCTTACCACCTGGTATTTTCTCAATAGCATCTAGAATCATTTTACTGGATTGGCGCATCTCTTCCATTCTGACTCTATATCGGTCATAGCAATCAGCTCCTTTGACAGAAGTTGGTTTCTCAACAGCCGGTTCCCAATCTACTTGGTCATAAACAGAATAAGGATGAGCCCAGCGAACGTCATAATTTACACCAGCAGCGCGAACATTTGGTCCTGACACACCTGCATCGACCATATCTTCCGCCTTTGTGTAGCCAACACCTTGTAAACGCACCAACCAAATCGTTGATTCGTCAAGTAGCATTTCGTATTCTTCGATTCTTCTTTCGAATAATTTGATTTTAGCGATCATGCGGTCAGCGAAACCAATTGGAATATCCCGCTTGACTCCACCGATACGAGGATAATTGTAATGCATTCTTGAACCACCTAATTCTTGTAGCAAATCCAAGAACATTTCTCTATCACGCATACACCAAGTCATCAGTGTTAGAGAACCAATGTCCGGTCCAAATGCACCAAGCCACATCAAGTGTGAGGCAAGACGTTGTAATTCTGCAGAGATTAATCGTATGAATTCTGCCCTCTCAGGAACTTCGGCCTCTAGCAAATCTTCTGCTGCATAGATGTATGAGTTTGCCCAAGTCATTGCGGATACGTAGCAAAGACGGTCGCAATAAGGTGTGATTTGAGTAAAATCACGTGATTCGCAAATCTTCTCAACACCGCGATGGATGTATCCAAGTTCGGCATCGGTATCGACGATAGTTTCGCCATCGACTTTGACCCGCAGTGTCCAAAGACCGTGGGTCATCGGGTGTTGAGGTCCCATTGTAATCCACATTTGTGCCATGATATTCACCTCACTTGTTGCGGCCCTCGTCCGCTGGTTTACGGCCAAACCCTTGAGGGTCGTCGTACATTTCATTATATCCGTGATATCGCAATTTGTGTTGCTTTTGTAACGGGTGGAATTGTTCTGGGCTATCGTGTGGATTGAGGACGCGGTGCATGTTTTCATGACCTTCGAAATTGATACCTACTAAGTCCCATGTTTCTTTTTCATTCCAATCAGCGCCAACCCAAATTTTTTGGATAGAAGGAACTGTTGGTTCATCTCCTTGTTCAATCGCGATAAGGACTTCAAACTCCAAGGGAATATCGCTACCACTCAAGTTCTCAGCGACATGCGTTGTATTGGTGTGTGGTTTTACATTTGAAACTGGCATCCGCATCATGTGGTATGCTACTTCCCAGCCTCTTTCAGCAGGCCCATCTGGGAAATGAGTGCCCGTTACCATCGAACAATAATTAACTGATAGATCATACTTCATGAATTTGGCAACTGCTAACCAATGTTGTGGTGTAGCATGAATTCTAACGAATGGCATCTTGAAGGCATTTGAATGGTGCTCAACGGTGGATTCGATGCCACTGCCTGAGAAACGTTCCTTCAAAACTGCAACACAGGATTCTGCTGCACTACTACTTTGTTCAAGGGTTACTCGCATTCCCATGTTCAGTCCTCCCCTACAATAACTGGCTTCTCACCATCACGGCCAGTGCTCGGGGCACCGCCAATACGAATTATCTTTTCACGAAGTAAACCAAAACCGTCGATTAATGCCTCAGGACGAGGTGGGCAACCAGGGATGTATACGTCGACCGGGATTACAGTGTCTACGCCCTCTAGAATATTGTACGATTGAAAATATGGACCACCAGAAATTGCGCATTCACCCATGGCGATACAGTATTTTGGCTCAGGCATTTGCTCCCATAGGCGAACTATTTTGTCAGCGAACTTCTTTGTAATTGGCCCATTGACCAGCAATACATCGGATTGACGAGGGGATGAACGGAACAAGACACCGAATCTATCACCATCGAACCTAGGTGTTGCTGCTGCTGCCATTTCAATAGCGCAGCACTTGATTCCCAAATGCAGTGTAAATAATGATTTACGGCCAGCCCAATTGAAATATCGTCCTGCTAAAACTGCAAGAAATTGTTTAATCTTGGTCGCTTTTAGGGCTTCATCGGTGACGTCACCGACCATTTCTACTAACGCCCTGCTGTTGAAAGCTGCAAAATTCTCTCCATCGTTAGACATAATATTTCACCTCAAATGTAGATGCGCCCTCTTTTTCGGAATACATACCAAACTCCAGCAGACATAGTGCTGAAGAATATTGCTAGAATCATCATTGCCATCTTGGCATCTTCGACTGCGGACTCACGACTATTTTCTGCGAGTTCGGGCGAAGTTGCATTACCAACAACCATGCCACCCAGCACCAAGAACATGAATGCGACATCAAAGACTAAGAAAATAATCGCATACCAATAGTATTGGAAGTGAAATTGGATCATTGCATCTCCGACTGGCTCACTACCACATTCAAAGGTGGTTAAACGGCGTGGGTAGAGGCTGTGGTCAACCTCGTATCCTTCCAAAAGATATGATTTTGTAATGTGAGGACGGGCGGGGTCGACCTTAGGTCTAACAACCCAAGTTATGAGGAAATTAGTCAGCGGCATTATGATTCCAAGAATTGCCAAAAAGCCAATTGATAGATAGGCACTTGGAACTGATTCTATGCCGGACATTTAATCACCGCCGCACAACGCATACGCTGTGCGATTTGTCCGACTAGAAGACCACCCATAAGCGTTACCAAATGAGCCCCCTACATAGGGCGGCTCAGTATCCCTTTTAGCACATTCAGCAATTATTTTGTATTCTAAATCTATGGAGCCGCTAATCATGGCTTTTTGCGCATTAAATATGCAACCAATACTGAGATTACTAATCCACCTGCGATCAATGAAGCAGAGTTACTACTCAATGTATCACCGAATAATCCTGACTCTTGTGCACCGTGTATGGTAAACTCAAGGTTTTGGCGATCAACTACACCGGTTTCTACTGGTTCAGAAGAGAGTGTGAATTTGAATGTGTCATCCATCTCAGCACCGCTTGGCGGACGTACTGTCACTTCGATCAGAATTGACGAATCCACATCTATCCAACATACCAGATCTCCAACTTCCCGGCTACATTCGTATGTGTTATCTAAAGAGACACTCCATCCGCGTAAACTCTCTGAAGTGAAAACTCGGAATTCTGAACGAATATTACCAGTGTTGTGTAATTCAATTTCAAATTGCGTCTTTTCCAAGAAAGAAACCTTGTATTCTAAGACTATTTCTTCACTCATTTGTTGATTCATAAAAGTAAGATCATAGATGATTTGAACGTCTAGTACGACTGAAACTCTTCCTGAACGATTGGCTGAATTTGACTCACTCATAACCACAATCTCCAACATACCTCCATCACCTGTTTCGGCACTCGGGTTGACCGTTATTGTCAGTAAAAAGTATTGTTCAAATGGCCTTGCTTCGTGACCGGAAAACAAATCTAATTCTAGCATTCTTGATTCTATGCCATTTTTGCTAGATTCAGTGATTGGTGCTGCGGATTCGTCCAAGACGAATTGGCCTCTTGTCAAGTTCCAAATCCCATAACCAGCCGGGATTTGAACTGGCTCATCTACCGCCCAATATCCATCAAGTTTCAAAGTCCGAGTTGCAAGACCTTCTAATCCATTGATTTCAAACACAGCGTAGTCTTTACCATCTCCTGTATTTTTGACCCATACTCCGTATTCTTTAACGCCGTCTGGGGCTAGAGTAGCCATTCCAGTACGCCCATCTAAACCGCCATCCTCTAAACGGACATCCATCTGATAATTTCTATCCGATTGGATTGCTAACATGATTAATTCTCTTTGATTGTCTGGTATCCCATCATCATCCATATCTTGTGAATTGGTATCATCTTTGTTGGTTATTCGAATGGTTAATCTGCTGCTATCTAATTCTTCTTCACCATCAATACTCACTACAAGGTACACGAGCATTGTACTTCTAGGTGCGATGTTGATTTCAGTAAATTTATTCCCAGCGGCATCTTCGAATGATGTCGCCCAATTCGGAGTAGCTGTTTGTGACATTACTGCACAACGGAATGTGTCTTCTATATTACCGCTGTTTTCAATTGTAATCGGGAAACGAACTTCCGTATCAGAGCGTCCGGTTTGATCGGGTGAACTTGTATCAACTTCCATGTCATGATTGGCCGCGACTGTAACCGCCAATGTAACATCAGCAAAACTAACTGCGCCGTTATTGGATTGGACTGTTAGAATAATATCTATTTGTTCATCAGCAAGAGCATTATACGGAACATTGACTTGAACCTCGATGTCTCCACTTCTTTCATTGCCATATTTTGAACCAAGTGAAATAGTTGATTTAGACAGTTCAACACTCCAACCCTGAGGTGGTGAAGAAGAAGATATTCTGAAAGTATCTGCACCATTTCCTTTATTTGTAACTACTAGAGTAGTAGTGCCATTTTCACCTGGTTGGATGTTTGACATTAATGAACTAGAAAGTGAAACTGAAGCGTCATGAGATTGGCCTAAGATGATTCTAAGATCTTTAGTACACTTAACAGAACTACCATCTTTACCTTGAATCGCTACAACTGATTCTGAACCTGCTTCAACTGAATCATCAGGATTAACTAACAAATCGAATTGTTTTTCGTCACCCATAATTCCTGAGGACGCCCCATCAACGCTCACCCAGCTCGCTTTTGAACCGGATTTGCCAACAGATATTGTCCAGTCAACATTTCCTTCATTGACGAACATGACCTTTAGATTTCCTTCCGCACCGGGTGCAACTGTGATGGAATTCTTAGTCAAGGAAATGGAACATTCATGCAACTCTGGAACTGTCAAATCAAACTCTTGTGTATCGCTTGTACCCCCCACCTGGTCTTGAGTTACTACGCCTTCGACATCCCAGCAATACTTGTCTGCTGCCTGTCCTTCAGGCACATCAACTGAAATAGTGACAAACTCACTTTCTTCGGATGCAACAGTTACTGATGATTCACTTAGAGTGACACTGATTGCTGCTGTATTAGAACAACCTGGGCCGGATGCTTCGTTAACAGCCAAGTTAATTGTTTCCTCCTGCTGACCAGTATTTTCAACTTCAAGGCTGTATTCAACTTCACTTTCTCCGGCCCATGTTTTTGACGGTGATGACATCTTCAAATCAACACCAAATATTGCACTACCCGAGCCATCCCCTGCAGTTGTAGTAACAGTTGAAGTTTCTTGAGCAGGTGCACCTGGGGGTGTTGCTCCGTCAGCGGCAGAAACGGTGACCGTTGTATCACAACTGGCCTCAGCGGTTTGAGTCAAAGTTACATTCATAGTAGTCTCTTCAAATGTTCCAGCATCTATTTGTCCTGAGATTTGGCTTGCTTGAGAGGAATATTGGCCACATTCAGCAGTTCCTTCTTCACTCGAAGAGATTTGGACAGTCACTGGATCTGAACCTGTATTGCGAACACGAATTGTATATTCTCCGGATTCACCTGGATTTATATCTTGACCATTTGGACTTATTGTGACGGAAATTGCAGCGTCACGTGCCCCATCTGCAGAAACGGCTGGAGCCATGATTGGGAGCATGGAAAATATTAGCAAAGCCATTAAGAAAATTGCAGCCTTTGACTGCTTCCTTGTCTTATTTTCACGGGAGTCCATGACTCCCGCACAAGCCATCACTATCATAAGGCTATGCTCAGTTGTGTAATAAAACCAAAAATATGAGCATTTTCTTGTTCTGCGGCCCTCATGCTTTGATGAATTCGCTGGCAAGTGCTTGGCAGTTTGCGCAGTGTTCTAATTGTGAAATATCACAGCCGTCTATTGTAACTCCGTGGTACCTTGCGCCACAAGAAGGGCAACCGACAATATCCTCTGTAACTGGAGATTTACATAACCAACAAATTGTAACTGGTTGGGAATCATTTTCTTGCTCTTCTTCAATCGCTTGTATTAGCTCAATTATTGGTAGAGGTGTGAATTTCTGCGGTAAAGGAGCTGCTTTTGGTGACGCTAATTGGTTCGCTGAGGGAGTTGTAAGTTTGTTGATCAACGGGAAGTTCTTCTCTTCGGACTTACTATTTCTGTACAATACAACTCCAATTAAGGACAAGATTACTAGAATTAGGGCGATGGCAACACCGTTATTGATGAATGATTCACTTGCGGTTCCAATAGGTTCTCCTTCTGCTGAAACATCAAATGATACACTCGGATTTGAAAGTGAATTAGATTGTTCAAATTGCAGTGTTATTGTTCCATCTCCTGGACGATCTGCTCTTACATTGATTCTAACAACCTTTGACTGACCCGCTTCAAGAGAGATTACATCATTGCCGACTACTTCGCAATACCAATTTTCGGATGCGATGGCTTGGATTTTGTACGACCATGCTACATTACCGGAATTTGTCACATCAATTGAGACCGTCTCTACCTCACCTGTTGCGAATTTTTCATTTCTGGATGCATCCCATGTAGCAGATTCTACCGACGCTACATACAATCCTACTTGTTCGACATATTCGACTCCATTACCCTCCAATACCACTGTGAAGGAAGGTTCACTTTTAGGCGCCATATTTCCTGAAATCAGAATAGAACATTGTAGTAATTGGAATTGTAAATATCCTACAACTCCAATATTTCGGCACTCCCCGAATAGCCCTGGGTCTAAAGTAACAGAAACTGAAGGCTCCCAATCAACATCTGCGTTATTGCCTACTAGCCAAGTGAAGTTAAGACTCTCTCCGCTCGGATGTGAGCCAGTACCCAATGGATGGCCATATGAGGTTCCATCTGCAAGTATGAGTGAAGAAAAATCTAATGTTGGTTGTGCTAAGATTTCAACATCAATATATCCAGTCCAAGAATACCTATCTGAGCCATTGTCAAGATTGAATTTAATTTCTCCAGATTTCCCTGAGCCTTGTGAGTTAACCGTTACAATGATGTTGCTGGTCGATGCCCAAGTTAGCCCAATTATATCGGTTGATGAAGCCCATTGCCAACCACTTGGCAATTCTATTGATGGAGTTAAATCTAGGTCAACATTACCCTTATTCTGAATGCTAAACATTAGACTGAGAGATGAATCTGGCCTCATCTTTCCAAAATTATTTTGTAAGTCAAGATCTACCTCTCTTATTTCCATTACTTTTATTGGAATATTATATACATAGGAAATTGGATTTTCAGTCTGTGAAACTGCCGTCAATTTGACCATTCTCTCGGCGCCTGCTCCAGTCATTACTTGGGGAGGAGTGAATGTAATGCCGAGGTTTTTTTGGTCATCCTGGCCAATCAATCCGGTTGAACCGGAAATCGCGCCCGGTTCACTGCCCAAATCGTCGAATCCTGCTTGCCATCCGGCCGGGGCTTCCAAGAATAGATCATAGCCAATATCGTCATTACCAATATTGAAAAATCTAACATCTATACTTGTCGTATTGACTGGATGCACTGGAACAATTTGATAATCATATTCAATATTTACTTTGGATAGACTTGGAACTACTAAGTCCAGTGTATATGGGTAATTTACTCCATTATCAACATCTATTCCGATTAAACTAATCCGGTATGTGCCTGGGTCGGGAGGGGTTGGGTGGACTAATGTGACTGTTATTTCAGTTGATTGTTGACCCTCAAGTGAGTGGTTTGCTTGTGTCGTACCAACATACCACGATAAAGCTAAATTACTTTCAACATGAATCAAATTATCAACAAATAATGATGCATTGGTTGCTATCAATGCTGTATTGGTGAGAGAAACATTCCATGAAGTGGCAGAAGATTGAGTGTTATCTAAAATTGTTATTTGGGTTATACTTGACAATTTCACACCTGGAGCAGTAACATTGACCACGATGTTATGTTGATTATTATTTTCAAGTATTTCTTCAATATCATCATCTGGGTCTATTGTGAAGGTAAGTGTTGTTTGGCCCGAAGTCACGGGAGTCCAAGTCCAGAATAGTGTCTTAACAGATCCTGCACCTAAATCGATATTTTTGCGATTTATCTCTGTTGCGCCGACTAAAAAGACAACGTCAAAGGATTCGGCTTCAACGTTTCCTGCATTGAATACTTTGGTTTCTATATTAACTGGGTCGCCCACTTGTGGGATGCTAACATCCATTGAAAATTGATCTACCATCACCATTGGGTCAGGTCGTAAATCATTGACGCCATACCCCATTACTGCAATTGAATAAGTCTGGGCTGAACTACCTCCTTGGTAGGTGTTTTTTGCTTTGACAGTCCAGACTCCGCTCATAGCATAATCTAGTAATACGACTTCCAAATTATTGGTATCATCTGCACTTCCACCGGTTGTTGAAACCCCGTTAGCGAAATCATTTCCTTTGTAGATGGTCCCATCTGGGGAAGTTACGATCAAATCTAAATTATTGACTAATTTCTTTGTTGAAAAAGAAGAACCTCTTTCATCTGACCATGTTAAAACAACCTTGAATTTACCATTGTTTTGTGTCAAATTAAATGTATATGATTTTGAGTTACCTGAACCTGAAAGCACTGACCTATCATCTACCCAAATCCCTTGTCCGCCTTGAGGCGCAAGAGTTTCTCTAAGATTGATTCGCCCCCATCCTTCATCGTTGTTGGGAATATCCCTTGTACCTATATCTTGGGCGCCAAGAACGAGTAATGCCTTGACTAAAGCACCTTGTGGAGCTGGACGTTGTGCTATTTCCTCAAGGTATTCTCTGACCATCGCTGCAGCCCCTGCTGCATTTGGAGTTGCCATAGAAGTCCCAGTATATTCTAGATACCAACTATTTGACCAAGTTGAGCCGGAAGTATCTGTTGCTTCTTGAGCACGGCATGAGCGCACATATCCACCCGGTGCAATGATGTCAGGTTTTATTCTACCATCATCAGTAGGTCCACGGCTTGAACCACTCATCAAATTATCAGGTGCACCTGAATAACGATTTTGATGATTGCCGACTGAAAGGCTGTTTTTTGCAGTGGCTGGAGGTGAAACTGTTCCGCTTGCAGGGCCATCATTTCCAGCAGCGAATAGAATTGTCAAACCCTCTCTGCCGTTGTAATATTTATCGTAATAATTTGCCCTGTCGTCAACATCTTCTGCTTCTGAATCATATTTTCCTTGCTGGCTTGCTGCACTTGAACCCCATGAGTTAGTATGGGTTCGCGCACCTGCACTATATGCTGAATTCATCAAATAATTGAGTGAAGGTGATTGGAAATTACCAGTATTATCGTTCTCCATCGCCTGGAAATATAATTCTGCGGAAGGTGCTACTCCCGAATATCCACCTTTGCTACCATCACCCAGTACCGTGCATGCAACGTGAGTCCCATGACCTGAATGTTTGTCTGCAGTAGAGCCATCTCCAATCACATCATTACTGCTAACCACTCTCGTACCAAAATCGCCATGATCTCCATCCAATCCCGAATCGGCAACTGCAACTATTTGTCCTGAGCCATCTAAATCAGTAGTGAAGTATGTTTTCATTACAGTAGTTTTCATATTACTGCGCGCATTATCGTTATCAATAGTAAACTGTGGGTTGAAACGGAATGAACGAACACTCGGTTGAATGATTAATTCTGCAATCTGTTCACTGTTTAACAGCCCTTGATAACGCCCTTCATCCCATTTTATTATTTCAGATAAGCCTACTTTGGAAACATCTTCAAGCGACTGAAAAATAGTAAATCCTTGCTCGTCTGTCAATTCTACAGAATCAACCGGACCTAATTCATCCCTCCACCCTTCGAGCCTCACCGCTTGTCCTTGGAGGGCATCAGTTCCATCGGTTAGCATCATGACATCCAATATTGCATCATCGATTAAGAGCGCTAATGGAACTTGATGAGTTGCGATAACACCTTGCACACCACTTGCTTGCTGAATTGAATTCGAAGTTCCTTGGATTAGTAATCCGGAAGGTGCAATGAATTCTCTAATTATTAATCCTTGAATTTGATTCAATTGTTGCCTTGCTTGTTCCATTCTTATTGAATCATCTACTATCAAAAGTGAGATATCTGGGCGAGCTTGCATCAATTCCATCGGCAATGGTCTAGATGCTGTGAATCCGTATTGGTCAAAATCGCCAATCCGTGATGATGCGATATTTGGCCTATCTTCGGGAGAATTTGTATAGTCATATTCGCCAACTGCATCTGAATATACACCATCTACCAAATCAAATCTAACCCATTCAGTTTGGCTTGAATCCAGTTGGGATGCATCCGTTTGTTCACCCGTAGGGTGAAGCATAGGGCTTAGACTTTGCAATACGAATATCACAACTAAGCACAGCGCCATCCTAAGAGAACTGCTAGTTTGCACAAGTTGAGGGCTGAACTGCCCCGCTTTATCGCTTCGGGTGCAATGATTGCATAGTATGTCAAAACAAAACTGAATCAAGAGAAGGGCCAAGTGCTTTTATCGCCCTCATCAATGAATATTTCACTTGACCAATGACCAACATTATGATACCAGTCTTGACGATTGTCATCGCCATTGTAATCGGTCCATTCTATATGCGTATGAACTATGTAATTATCCCAAATTGTATAACCAGAAACTAGCATTTCCAAATCATCCCCTGCTATGGAGGAATGGGCTGAAACTTTATCCAATTCAATTCTCATTTGATCTAGAACTAAACCATCAACATCTTGGAATTCTACATGGATTACAACATCGGTGATATCTCTACTACCATCATTGCTTAATTCGGACATCATCAAATGTCCACCACGTTGTTTGTAATGTGTTTCAAGAACTACTGAATCTCGCGGCAGTACCCAGTACCATCCACTGAGGACAACTCCGATCATCAAGAGGATTACAAAACCTGCCAGCACCACTTGATAGGGGTCGACTTCAATCACTTTGTCACGAAGACTCTTTGCTGCTTCTTGAGCGTATTCCCAATCCTCTCTATCCTCTTCGTTATCGCTGTCAAATGCTCCTAATTCAGCTTGTTTATCCAAACCTCTAGCCATCAACCCACCGGTCTCTGTGATGTCATCCTCATGAACTAACAGTTCGCCGTCTTGGCCCACAGCGATTTTCTTTGATTCCGATCTACCTGCCATGTAATCACCCTAGTAGCATTAAGCCTGAAGCAAGCATTGTGGTCAACGGTTCGACGACCATGATGTGTCTTGTTTCAACAGCACCACCCGTCAGTGTTCCAACCAATGAAAGGTCAGTAACAATTCCATTGACACCTAAAGAAGACGCTGTTGGTATTACCCCAGTGAATTGTGCATCAAGAAGAACTGCCCTACCATCTAGAACAACGCCATCTAATGCTGGATAGTAAAATCCTGGCTCTATTGTAGCCTGTGCACTTACTAGTATTCTGCCATTGGTAATATCATCCAAGACAATTATCGGATACTTGAACGGTCCTTCATAAATATGAATTGTTGCAGATTTCAAATCCTGTCCAACGATTTCAATTCTGTCAATTGTAACTCCTGGTGCACTTGGAATATTGCTTTGACGAATATATACTCGTTTGACTCCAACACCTGATGAATCAACCTTCATACCCCAATCTTCAGTTGGCACAAGTTCGAAGCGCCTCGGTAAATCCTCGGCCAACATCAAAATATCGCCTTTGGAGTCAATCGCTCTTCCATTTGCTTCCAAATACAAGTCCATATCATCTGTATTCGAAGTATAATCTAAACTCATCATTCCTTGGAAAGAAGACATTTCGCGGATGTCAAACACAAGTTGAGGTTGCGCTTTCAACTGCATAACTCCGGGTAAATCTCTCATGAAAACTGTGGCAGGCCACCAAAATCCGTCAATATACCTCATCGATTGCAACATGATTGCATCTGCTGAATGATCTTCTATGCGGTATTCGATTGGTACTTCGATATCGACCAACAATACGTCACCAATCGTTGCTGAAAAGTCAGTTGATTGGGGGACACCGATGATAAGTGCCTCAATCCGGTTCAAAACATGTTTATCAATAAATATCGCATGTGCTGAATTTAATCTTGCTCCAATATCATAGTACATGTCAACTGTAACACGCGGTACTGTCAGATTGTCTTGTGTAGAAAATACTGCGTTAGCAACCACATTGTTGGGGTTTTGATTATCAAGTCCATCTAAGACCAATTTCAAATCTTTTCCATCAAACCCATTTACTTCAAAAGTCAATTGCTGGCGTTCAGGTTGCCATTGGTCTAATTCAATATCTAATTCATAGGTTGGAATGCCATCAAGTGTTCTGTAATCATATTCTATTAGAATCGTTCCAGGAGGTAAATTCGGCAACCATGAGCGAAGATGCCATGCGCGCCTATCTTCAATCGTGATTCCTTGTTGTTGCCATTTTGACAAATTTACACGAGCAATTTCTTCATCTGTAATGACAGAATCCAAAAGTGAATTAACCAATATTCGGGAATCGGTAATATTTGCCGCCTCTAATGCGCTGACTACAGCATCTGCCTCATCTCTACTAATCATGCCATCTTCTAATGCAGAATTGACAACTTGACGGCTAGAAAGAGTAAATGTTGGCATTCTTGACAGATTAAAGATTATACGAGTTTGTTCTTCAACTTCCATTGATAAGCCATGCTGCCAAGTAGGAACATTGTCAACATTTGTGCCTTTAATGAAATCAGCAGTAATATCAAATTCTTCACCTGTTTCTAGATTCAAACCGATTGCCATATCTGAATTGTTTCCTGATGTTCCTGCTAAATCCATTGACATGGAATAAATGAAATCATTAACGACTGTTCCAAAGTCGACAAGATCGCCCAAAAAGAATGATACTGCTTCAATTCCTTCACCATCTCCAAAGTCTGGTAGTTGTAAATCTGTTGAATCGACTGAACTTGGATATGCCATGGTAATATTTGCAGGTAATGGGTCAAGCCTTGCCTTACCATTAAGGCCCAAAAATGGATCATCGTAAATTGAAACATCCTCCATCAGTACGTTAAATGGTGATGAACTAGAACGCAGTAATTGTATTCGAGAATTACCTTCAGGACCGCTAGCAGATGGTACGAGAGGTGACAGCCTTTGCAAACTAGTAACATTAGAAATCTGAGCACTAAGACTTGCTTCACCATTATTTTCATCAACCCAATATCTGAAATGATCTCCATCCATAGTCAATGGTTGTGATGCATTTGTCATTTGAATTTGGATTGAATCCATCGGTTCGCTAGCAACATAACCGATTGTATCCCCGAGTAATATAGAAAATGAAGCTGGAAGTCCAGCAAGACGTATTGCATTTCGTTGCTCTCCGGATGTGCCGCCATAGGTGATAGTGCCGATAGGGGTGCTTGCTGAATATGATAATTCAGAATCTGTTTGGACAACGGAAAAACTGCTAGGACGATTTGAAACCGTTGCTGATTGTTGTACTGCATCATCAAATACAGTGCCATGATGTTTGATATGACCAATCAACAATGGTCCACCTTCAATACCATTTAATTCCATATTTCTAATTTCATTTACCGGGTCAAAGGCATGCCTAATGTGACTTATGCCACCAATTCTGATGCTGATTGCAACAGGTACTAGTGGAGGTTGGCTACCTAGCCTACCGGCTACAACATCCAACTCCATATCTTGAGAAAGTAGAATGTGATCCATTTCAGGAAGCCAAGGTTGGTCCGAGGAAGAGATAGCCAATTGTAGGCTACCGATTTCCATCGGTTCTCTTACCGATGTTGGTAAACTCTGTTTTATTTGATTGTAACAATTGATATTGACTTCACCACCGCTTGAACCTGCAGTCCCTACAATAGAAGATGGCAATCCATTAACAACATCGCCAATATCCAAAATTATTTCAACGAGTGAAAGTAGCGCGTTATCGAATACTTGTGCGACTGAGTTTAAATTTGGATTATCGAAATTAATTCTTCCAAGACCGCTGCTTGGAACTAAGAAACTGCCCTGTACAACTATTGCTTTTGGTACATTATCAATTGCGACTTGGAGAGATGATGAATCATTGGCATAGCCGCCTCTCATGAAAGTTGATTTGTATTCCAATCGGTCTATTGATTCTGTTCCAACAATGGCGATTAATGTATTTGGTGGGCTGCTTGGGTTTACTGGTAATGTTGGGTCATTGACATTTCCATCTTTGTCATCTGTGAAATTTTTAATTACGATAATCAATGACAATCTAGTTGGCATATCCCCTGGGAGGTTGGCAGAACCCGGTGCTTCTCCAATCATGGTGAATACCGCATTTATTTCATCGCCATGGAGGGAACCTGACGGTAATCCTCTAATCCAAACCCTTGAATCTGTGATGTTACCAAATGGTAAATCTCCTTCTGGAACTTCGGACCTATCTTCATAATAATGTACATAGAGATCTATACCAGTATCTGAATAAACTTCTACTGTGTCAAATGAGTTCTTACCAAGATTGTCATTTCTCAAAGTCAAATCTACTTCACCTGGAAGTAATGTTGAACCTTGTTCTGGATGGAAACCTGCATCGATATATGCCAATTCCAAAATGGGGACTGACTCTCCCGAGTTTGATTGCCCAAAGTGAACATATCCAATGCCAACACTAAATCCACATTTGTGCATACGAGATTCTGCCATATGGTCATTGATTGGGTCAAAATAATCATCATCTTCACAATCTGTTTGGCGATCCGAAGAATCGTGGTTTGGATTGAGAATTCTTAATGCATAAGGTGCTGATACTGCAGTCAATGTTAGTTCGGATGAGTTGACTTGGCCTCCTATTAACGCTGCTACCAGTGCAAAGGCACTGGTGAAAGCTGCATTGACATCAAATGTCATCCTTTGAATTCCGACTCCTAATGAAAAATCATTTGGGGGCTGGGTGAAACGTGTATCGATTACTATTGCATAAGATTCTGAATCATCGAAGGTAATATCAAAGGATAATCCCTTCATTAGGCTGACTTCTAAATGTGCAAGTTCATTCCATAACGGGTCATTTTGATTGAGAGTAGTTACCATCCATTTGAAAGTAGGCCGGATCCAAATCTCCTCAATAATAGGAATTATATCATCGCTGAATTCAACACCGATTCCTTCACCAATTGTGGCAATTCCCTCAACCGTTAATGCAACAGAAAGGTCATCGACGCCATCACCATCAACATCAATATAATTTTCAAATAACGTTAATCCGCCGGAGGCGGTGAAAATTTCACCTGTGAATGTACCTGAATCCCAAGCCTCATGTGATGGCCCATCGTTCCTTGAAGAAAAATTAACATAAATTGCATAAGTATTTATTCCAACGCCCAATAAATTGTCTAATCCAAATTGTTCAGTTGAAAATAAAGTGTCGTACAGATTGTAAGGCCATCCATCTGGATGTGTAGCCTCTCCGATGAGAAATTGATACGGCCTAGGATGGTCTGCCTCATACGGCGTAGAATCTCGCATTTCGATATCCTCAAGATAACTATCCGCTTCACTTAATGCATCAGTAGTAGTAATTGGTCTCGCAGCAGCATCAACATATGCCAAGGAATTATCTGCACCTTGGACAGCGATGAATGATTCACCGCTCTGCTCCCTGTCTGCTAATGTTTGGGCAAGAGCGTCAAGAACTCCAAAGTCATCTGTTGCTACGCTAACATCTGCATTGACTGGTACTGCGATTGAAGACATCATTACCAAGACGAGGAAAATTGACATTCGCCTAGGGTCTGCCTTTTGTGGCAAACCTTGGCGTATCAAGCGAGGCTTCCGCTCATCCATATACTAAAGGAAGATTAACACCTATGAGAAGCATTCGCCTCTTTGCATACTTCTAGGGCTATTTCAGTAATTCCTAGTAGCGAGCAAAACTGCTTCACAGCTCTCTAATGGGCATTGATTATGCACCAATCATATTGTCCACTTGGCAAGATGGACATGCTACAACCGCTTTACGAACACCGGCTGGGAGTGTGATCTCAAATCCTGTTCCACAAGATTCGCAAACACATTTCAGTTCAGTTGCAACTGGAGCAACTTGTTGTTCTACAACTGCTGGAATGTGTTGTTCTACAACTACAGGACGCGTACTAGATACTCCTTCCGGAAGAGCAATTCCACCGCTTTCGACAATCGCTTTAGGTGCTTCATTTTGGATCGGTTGTGTCACTGATTGGGCTACTGGTTGTGGAGTGGACATCTCATCTTCTTGCAATAGTGCTGATGCTTCTGCTGCTGAGGAAATACTTCCTGCACTCATTTGAGGTGCTTGAGAGTATCCGCTATTACTTGCAAATCCAAGGTCTGCGGTATTCTCATTACCATATATCGACTGCAATTCTGCTTCCTTTTCTGATAACTCTCTATCGGAGTTTGATTGAACTTCTCCTCCATCTAGCCCTGCTAATTGAGTAGCACTAGCAAATAATGGCAATGCTCTAGTTTGCTTCACAGTAGCCATGTGAGCAATCGCTTCTGCTTCGGATAATCCTCTTCCCAACAATATTTCACTTGCTATCCGAGATTGCCACCTTCTATGACCCAAGATTGCAACTGCAGATGTAATCGCTACAACAAATAGAACCAAAAACAGAATCGGAGTGAGTCCTTCTTGTATTGGCGCCGATACTACATTGACTGCAAAGGCGTGTGAATCTGAATTATTTGATTCATCAAATACGGTTAGGACTACTTCATTACGACCAATTTGATTGAAGGTGATAGTGGTTTTATATCCAAGTAAATCTGCATCATCCCTCGGATTTCCATTGTTATCAGTGTCCCTGCTCGGTTGCAAATCCCAGTGGTAACGTAAATTGGTTATATCATCGTAGGAATCTGTGGCTGAAACTGAGAAAGTGAGTTTTTCTCCAACCGTTCCTGCAGATGCAAATCCTTCAAGACTGGATGAGTCGAGTACTGGAAGTGTTGTATCTAAAACAATCACGCTAGTCATAATCGAATTTGTATTTCCCGCTCCATCAGAAACTGTTAGCCCAATACTGTGGCTACCAATGTCATTCCAACTTAGAAGAATTGAATTATTTTGGCCATATGGTGAACCATCGTAGGTCCATGCACAAGTCAATTCTGTGTAATCATCAGTACTTGAATCGCAATTGAAAGAAATAGATTCGTCAATATTTACTCGCCATCCATTACTGACCGGCAATCCACTTCCGGTAATCCTAGCAACTGGGTCTACGACATCAATCACTGTAATCGAATGATTTGTTTGGGCGATTTCTCCTGTTTGTGAAGTCGCAGTAAGGGTTACTGTTTTGAGGCCAGGGGTTTGCCAAGTAGCTTCAACTTCCCATCCATTGGCATCATCGTTTGCCAATCCATCAGCGGAATAAAAATCCCAACTCAATGTATCGATTTGTTGTAACTTATTCGGAGTTAAATATGCATTCAATGTGATTGATTGTCCTATTGGCACTGTAGAATTGTCTTCTGCCTCAATGATTGGATTTAGAGGCGGTGATAACTCAACTCTAACCGTCATTCTAACCTCTTCAACTCCATCGCCACCACCCACGGGAGTGTCGGTATTATCTGCGATAACAACCAATTCTTGGCCATCTAATTCCGCAGGAACCAACCAAGTCATAGAAGCGGAGTCTGCCACATTTTGCAAAGCTCCACCGCTAACATATAGTGAACCAACGCCACCACTTGCATACAGGTCATACATTTGCTTTGTTTGTAAATACACATCGCCTTGTCCTTGCAAAGCCCAGGCGGAAATGACGATAGATGTTCCTGCGTCTAATTTCAAATGATCACCGGATAATAGCACTTGACTACTTTGGTTCTCGATATGAACCAAATTGTGGAATGGTGTCCAATAAGATTGGTCCATTTTATCTACAGATATAGAAACCTGTGATTGATTCCCACCTTGGTCACCCATGCCTTGATCTCCATCATGAGCCAAGTTATCTAGAACAACGTACCACGTTTTTGCAGTAATAGATGCTGGAACTTGCCAATTGAATTGGTATTGTCCTTCCGCATTTTCTGTGCTTACAATCTGTTCAAAGGCGTTGCGATATGATTGGCCTAAGTCATATGTTTGGACTCCATTCTCATCAAACAGTAATAGGTCGATAGATTGTAAGATTGTTATATCAAATTGATAGACATCTCCTGATTGTAATTGTCCTAAATCGACTTTGACACAAACTCCACTATCTATTCCAATAGAGCCTGGAATGCTTGAGATCTCTTGCTGTAAGCAATTAGGAGTTGCTCGCCCTGATTCGGCTGCAATCGCGGAAGGCCAAATCATCATGACGACCAGTATTAGAGCAACGATGCGAGATTGCATGATTTGCCCCTCGCCTTAACACACTTCAATAGTTTGCTTGCTTGAATCAACGACTCCAGCCATTACCGTTCCAAAACAGATGGACAATTTGGCCATCACTTTCAACAATTATTCTGTCACCATCTGAAAGCGCTGAGCAAGAAATTGCGCTATCTTGTAGAATTGATTGTGCCTCTCTCAAAGGTTCTCCTGAATCTTTGGTTCTAGAAGAATAATGAGTTATCGCTAGGTGTTTAGCGCCGCACTGAACGGCTGTTCTTGCAGCACCAGTGGCAGTGCTATGTAAGAAGTCATCAGCCCATTTTGCTGCATCTTCAACGAAAGTTGCCTCGTGAATTAAGAGATCACAATTATCTAAATCTATAATTCCTGATGCTAGTTCCGCAGTATCTCCAGAGATTATTACGCGCAAGCCATTTTTAGGCTCACCCCTAAAGTCGCTAGCGTGTAATTTTGTACCATCATCCAATTCAATATCTTGGCCGCTAGCCAATGCCCCTTTTTGCTCAATATTAAGTCGGTTTTCTGCCGCCTTCATTCGATTGAAAGTACCTGGTTTTGGTTTTGATTCAACCATCCATGCACAGGATGGTACTGAATGGTTAGTTTTCAAGGGGAAAAGTTTGTTGTTTTTCCATTTCGAAGGTTGAGGCATGCCCTGTAATTGATGAACACTGTTTTGTTGTGTATCAAATTCTAACCAGCGATTATTTTCAATATCCCCTAGCACCCAACGGATCGGGTAAGATAGGTCTTCATGATTCCCTCCTAATGATTGCCAATATCTGAACTGGCGCGCCAATTCTGCAGGAGGTGCTTGGTCAGGGATTTGTTGATTATTCAACAGTGAATCGAATACTTCCTCACTAGTAGGCCCTAATACCAATAATGGACTTTCTCTATTGTCTAAACTCATGCTTTGTAACCATGGTAATAATCCCCAAGTATGGTCCAAATGCCCATGAGTTAAACATACAGCATCAATTTTTACTGTTTTCAAAGTTGTACCTTTCTCAAACAGTTTCAGGTTCTTGCGCTGATTGGCGAATCGTGTTTGAAAACCTTCACCAGCATCGATAACAACAGTGCCCTCATCACATTTTATGATGCTTCCACTAACTTGTCTTTTGGATGTAGGACGGGCCGAAGCAGTACCAAGAACGTGAACATCGAATGCCAAATAATTCACCTCAGTTGAGTGGTATTGGAGTTGCAGGGAACCAGCGTAATACCACTATACGGTCTATCCCTCTAACCCAGCGCCATGGAACGGCTAGGTGGATACTTCCCTCAACTAATTGGGGGTCGGTCTCTCTAACAAATAAGTGAGTACATTGCATTGTAATTTCATCGATGACTGCATCGTGAACAAGGCCGAGGCGGCGCCCATCTGGGAGATAGACCTCGAGACCTGAAAGTCTCGTCATCACATCTTCGCCTTGCACCATGTTTTGACCTGTAGTATAGCCCATCAATAAATCCGCCTATTGTAAAATGAATCATACAACGACAATTAATGAAGCCTCTACAAATCAAAGGCTGAAATGAATTGTGAGTAAATCACTTTCCACGGTTCAGATTTGCCTTTAGAGAAGGACGTAGCTTTTCTGCACCCTTACCCTTGTTGAACAATCCACGACCGCGCTTTCCAGCAGAGGTCATACCACGGTAAACACGTCCACGGTGGGACTTGTTTCCATTTGCTCGGGAGAATACACCAAGTTGCTTGTCACCGATTATTGATGGGTGGTCGGTATCGATCATGATAACCTCGTAGAACTTGTGCTTTCCATCTTGGCCAACCCAATATGAGTTTAGGACTTCTAAATTAGGGAAGTGACGTGCAACACGCTCTTCAGCCATACGCTGAATATTCTTACCCATGGTAATCTTCTTCATACCCATCTTGGATGGCTTACGCTTCATGTTAATCTTACTCTTACGAAGTCCACCACGGCGGACTCTGGTTCGGATTACAACAACGCCTTGCTTTGCCTTGTAGCCCATTCTGCGAGCAGCATCTAAACGAGTAGGACGCTCAATACGGCAATTTACCGGCTCTCTGCGCCATTCTGCCATACGAGTCTGACGGTACATGTGAGGAAGTGCATCATTTGGACGCTTCCAAGTTGCACGAATATGATGATACAATCCTTGTGACATGATGAACACTCTGCTTCTCAGCGTTCTGCCGACCTAACTCCCCTTTATGAGTCTGTCCACGCGGCTAAACGATGTGCTATGTCGCGATTGGCTGCCCTATACGCCGATAATTCATTTTGCTCAATATTATTATTTCACACTATTGGCTCACCAAACACCGGATAAATAGTAATGATTACTGCTTTTCTTACAATTCTTGTCTTGTTAAAATAATATTTTCAATAACTGTAACAATGAGTATTTTAATTACGGCTTTTACGGAACCACATGGACATGATTACCCATGCCATCATCGGCGCCATTATCGCCGAACTAGTATTGTGGGAAAAACCGTCTCAACAACGAAAACGTGGAAGATGGATAGGGGCGTTTTTGGGTATTGCTCCTGATTTTGCAGCAATTCCTGCACAATTTGTTTTTTCATGGTCAGCAGGTGATTGGCCTTGGGTCTATGACCCTGCACATTGGGCTGGAGTTGAAGATTCTATGTGGCTTGCTGGATACTGGTTCACTCATTCTCTTCTTTTACCATTATTGGTTTTCATTTATTTCAGATACAAAAATTGGCGAACTTGGATGGTAGTGGCATGGGCTAGTCATGCCGCTAGCGACATTATATCGCACACTGGAGCATGGTCTATGTGGCCCTTTTTCCCATTGCCTGGTCAAATAGAAGGAGTTGGCGACCCTTGGAGTTGGTCGCCAGTTTGGTGGTTGATTTCAGTAATGATAGCATTGGCAGCATGGTATTCTGTTTCTGTGATGACAATGCAATGGAGAATCAATAACGAAAGAGTTTGACGATGAGCAGGCTCTTGAGCAGTTTGTGTAACGGATGGTCATGGCAGGCCAAGTGACCGGAAGAGATGCGGTCCTCGCTGCATTACAACAAGGACAAGCCTTGGACATGGTATTGGTCGATAGAGAGAAAGATACTACTCTCATCAGGGAACTTTGTCAACAAAATGGAGTTCCTTTACAAGAAGGTTCAACCAATGACTTGTGGAGAATGTCACATGATGGTGCACAAGATGCTTTGGCCTTGATTGGAAGAAATATCGAGGGGACTCTTGATGAAGTTATGCAAAGAGGTGGAACGATTTGGTTCTTTGACGGAGTTGAATATTCAACAAATCTCGGCTTTACAATACGAACTGCGGAAGTTTCTGGAGCTGATGCAGTTGTTCTCAATGTTGCTAAAACCCATGAAGAGAGAAGAACTATTCGCAGAGCCAGTATGAGAGCAGATCGCTTTCTCCCCGTTGTCTATTCAACTAGTGAAGAAATTTTAGCAGCGGCAAAATCTAATCAAGTCAGAATAATCGTCGCCGAAGATACCGGTAAAGTAGGGCCTTGGGACGTTGATATGACCGGGGATGTGCTCTTGGTTGTAGGTGCCGAAAAACATGGTGTTAGTCAATTGGTTCAAAATGCGGCTGATGAAATAGTAATTTTGCCAATGGACGGTTTTGTTCCATCTTACAACCTGCAAGTTGCAGTCAGTGTTCTTGCAGTAGAGGCGCTTAGACAGCGTCGACTAAAGCAGTAGGCGTCAAGTCTCTTGATTACTGATACCAAAATAGCCTTGCCATCGTGCGGTTGGGGTTAAGTAGTGGAGCCAAGTGCGACGGATTACCTCGCTTAGCTCAGTTGGTAGAGCACCTGACTGTAGTTGTATTAGTACAAAACGTCTCAGCAGACATCAGGGTGTCCCCAGTTCAAGTCTGGGAGCGGGGACCACTTCGTTAGCATCAGATTTTATCGTGTTACCCGCTCCTACGCGTGAACAGCCATAATGTGGAGTAATGTTCAGTTCACGCTTACTCAAGCGTTTTCTTTGATTTGTTTTGATTGAAGCGAAGCCCGCTTTCGTGGGAGCGGGGACTCTAATTCCAACAGAAGAATTGTCCACGCTCTATCGAGAGCAACCTCAACGGCTATTGGCAAAGAGTTGCGGGCATCAAATGGGCCTACCAGTGACATCGAAAAAATACGGGGCAAATAAGCCGTTCGATTTATCGGATTGGGGCAGGCCAATTGCCCGAGTTGTTGCCCTCTTTCTCAAAGATAAGCGCGTATCGGTGATTCAAGTCACAAACCTCCACTTCCTTCTCACGCTGTTCTGTGCTTGGTTGATTCTCCAAGATCAAATGGTCGTGGCGTGTTTGCTGTTGATTGTCAAGGGCGTGGTCGATGCGGTTGATGGTGAGTTAGCCAGGGCTAGAGAACGACCGTCGCACGTTGGTCGCTTTTGGGATACGGTGGCGGACACGATCGGGCTCATTGCCATCATGTTTGCGTTTGGAAAAGTCTTGGAATGGGACCTCCTTCTGACGTTTGGAATGATCCTCGCCATTCTGTTCCAATACTCGTTGTTCAATCATTTTTCAATTCGACTGAGAGCTTCAGGCTCTGGCGATACGACCAGTCGCGTGGATGAGCGGCAATGTCCTCTTGCCCACCCTTGGGAGAAACAAAGAAACGTCCAAATCTTTCACACCATCTACCTGTTGTGTTTCTATTGGCAAGACAGAATTGTTTCGGCCTTGACCGGGCGAGGTTCCAAGCATTTGAAGGTGGAGTTGACCTCCTCATCTGCTCTTGGTTACGGTCTGCAATCGATTGTTTTTACATGCCTTGCTGTTATAGAACGTCTTGATTTCTTGCCGACGCTGGTGCTTGGCATCAACAATGCCATCTTCGCATTTGCAGTTCTCTACAGTCGTTTGAACAATTCGTCGTCTCTCAATGACTCAAACGTATGAAACGCAGCTCATTGCAACTCTCAGACTGTGAACAGAGTCTGGGGGTGGAACCAAGTTTGACCATCGACCAGGTCATGCTGATTTAATTCATTCATTTACATAAATTTAAAGTTAGTACATAAAGCAACAGTATATCATAGTTTGAGGAATAAAAAACATGCTGACACAACAACAAATACCAGCCCGCGAGGAACCCAAGAACCAGTACCAGACTTT
>Ga0209091_10000955_pt1 | contig 26641 bp, 20 predicted proteins | sample ArcticOcean_MG_C_6_FD_187438 | JGI IMG/M metagenome (GOLD analysis project Ga0209091, IMG submission 187438) | Marine microbial communities from western Arctic Ocean - ArcticOcean_MG_CB8_128 (SPAdes) (version 2) | ecosystem: Environmental > Aquatic > Marine > Oceanic | place: Arctic Ocean...
AATATAATGTATCACATTATAATAATTTAGATAATTATCATAATTTACATACTAATTATGATGATATATTATTTGTATTATTTATATTATCAATACTATTGAATATAAATTTAATAGCAAAATATAGATATAATAAAACAAACTATAAATATAAAAAAATCAATAATAAGATTAAAAAAAAAAATGTTGAAATACAAACTGAACCAGAATTTATATCAATAATAGTAAATCCAAACAATGAATATGGTATGTTAAAAAAATAACTTTTATAAGTTAGGGATTACAAAAAAATGCCTGCTCCAATTTATAATGTTTATATTAATAGTATTATCAATGATTAAAATGAGAAATTCTTTCCAAAAAATAAAATTGAATATATTTTTGTAAATATTATTATAAAAATATATTCTATAATTAAATTAATACTTATATGGTTTTTATTGATTGTTTTTATTATAGTTTTGTTATGAATTATCAAGATTTAATTAAATTTAGCACTTCAAATGTTAGTTTAGATTCATTAATAAGAAATAATAATCTTGTAAATTATACAACACAAGAAAGAGAGAAAGAAAAAACATCAGAAGACGATGAAATAAAAGAAATTTTAAAAATAGTAAAAAAAGAAAAAGAAAAAGAAAAAGAAAAAGAAAAAGAATTTAAACAAAAACCATCGCTAATAAAGATACAATCTTATTGTAGTATTCAAGACGAATTAATATTTTTAAGACTTTAATTAAAATCTTCTTTATAACCACCATTTAATAATGACCCAAAAGGACTCCAATAAGGCATAACAATTGGTTTTTGTTTTAATACTTTTAGTTCTTTGGATGATACACAAGATTTATCAATTACAACCATATAAACAAATTGTTTAAACCATTTTAATGACATATATAAATTTTCATTAAATTCATTTTTTTTATTATCTCCATTTTCATCTCCATGTGAATTTTCTACCAAAAATCCATTAGTATTACCTTTTCCAAAATTATAACCACGTAAAATAACAGCATGATTTGGAAAACTTTGTCTATAATTTAAACTATCACATTTATCCATTAAATTATTAAATTCAAAAATATCATCATAATTAAATCCATCAATATCTAAAAATCCTTCTTTAGAAGCAGTATATTTTCCATAATCAACACCTGTCCATACTGCTTCTCCATTATTTATAGATTTTTTTGTTGCTTCTATCATTACTTCAATTGGAACATTTATAAAATTTTGTTGTTTATTACCTACTAAATTAAATGCTAATTCAACATTATATAATTTATAAAAAGCATGATCTTTACAAGGATAATTTATTAAACATATTTTAGTATTAGCATCGTATGGTACAAATTTTTTATAAAAATTTAAAGGACTAATATTTTCAACTATTTTATATATTTTTTTAGAATCATCTTTTGCTTCTTTAAGTTGTTTATTATCTTTATTTTCTTTAAGTTCTTTTGCTTCTTTATTTTCTTTATTTTTTTTTGTTTTCTTTTTTCCTGATTTTTTAGAATCATCTTTTAATGCATAATAATCCCAATTAATAACTTGGGGTGGTTCTCCTAAAAATAGCACTAATATTTTATAACATTCTTCCAATAATTCATTAATTAATTTAAATTTATTAATATTGGATGTTCTAATTTTATGAGCAGATTTTCTTAAAAAATCATTAAAAAATTCATTTAAATCGTTCGAATTTGCGCTATGATAGTGATCGTCCATAGTTGATTTTGGAATAATACCATATTTATTAATTAAATTAACAAATACATTCCATTGACCGCCATCATTTGTTAAATTATCTAACATATGTATGAATTTTATATCATCTAAATTTTTATTTTTATTATCATAAATAAAATTCAAGAAATAATTAGCCTTTTCTAATTTATCGTAAAAAAACAAGTAATTTTGAGAGAACTCAAAGTCTTCTAAATTGTACTTTTTAATCATAAAAATACGCATAACATTTAAAAATGCAAAAAGCCAACAACGCCCGCTGCCTTTTTGATCAGTTGGTCCGGTTTTAACATCAATAATATTTTTAAAAACCCGTTTTTTATTTTGTATGTAATCAGATTTTGTAATGATTTTATTAAAATTTAATTTAGTATTTACATTTTTAAAAACTTTATTTGTTCTTTTTTTATTAAATTTTTGAGAGAACCTTTTCAAGTTTTTAAAAGTAATATTAAATTGATTGGTCATATTTTAATCTATATATAAGAAAATATAATAAATTTTTATAGAAAATTATAATATTTAGTTTATATAAATATGGAGACAATTATACCTACATCACAAAGGTTATTACGTCAGCTGAAAAATCGTGATGTTAAACCACTAAATTTATCAGTACCTGTACCATCTAGAAAACGTAAAAGTAAGAAAAATGTACCTAAATTAACATCAGCTATTTCAAAACAAACTACAACTAAAACTATAACTAAAAAAAAAACAAGAAAAGCCTCTAATGAAGAAGAAAGAATAAGACTAGAATCTGCAAAAAAAGAATTTTTAAATAAACTTATAACGTTACCAAATTTTTTAAAATTAGGAAATACCGGAGATAGTGTAACTGGATTAAAAAATAATATTAAAAAATATTTTATAGATAACAAATATGTCTTAAAATATGCTAGAAGTATATTTGGTGATTTTGTATCATTATTAAGAGAAGAAGATTATAAATATAATATATCACCTACTATAGGAGAAGATTGTTTAAAAAATTTTAAGAATTCACAAAAAACACAGTATCCATATACGTGTTTTTGTTGTGGAAAAGCTATAGAAAAAACTATTGATAAAGATGGTTTGACTATACCAAAACCAGGTACTGTTGCTTGTGATCATGTAATTCCTATAATAACCATGCTTGCCACAGTAAAACCAGAGTCTGTTCCATATAATTTACATTATATACATACAAGATGTAATGGACATAAAGTAAATAAAAATATATTTGAAACATATAATAGTATTGGTAATTTTCCTTATACAAGTAAAACTGAAAATGATAGTGATAAATGTAAAAAAATGTTTTTAAATATATTAAGAAATATAGAATTTAGATCTATAAATGAAGGCGATATAGAGTATCGTTTGAAAACTTTTCACGATTATCATTTAATGATGCAAGAAATAAAATCATGGGCTAGATTTTATTTAATTGATAAAGAAAATGCCGCTTTAGTATTAACTAATTTACAAAGAAAAACTAATAAAAGTCTTTTAGAAATGCGCAATGAAACTGCTGCTGCTAACACAATGATTACATTACCAGGAGCCAAAGGAAAAACAAAGAAAAAGAAGAAAAAGAAAAAACCAATAAAGAAGAAAAATAAAACAAAACAATAAAAGATAAATATTTGATCTATTTTAATTTTTTTAAATATTTATCAAAGAAACAGCGTTTTACATTTTTCATCCTAAGTTCATCATATTTCTTAGCATATTTTTCTGGATCCGTCCATTTTGCTTTCAAATTTTCTACTTCTTCACTAAATAATAAATCTTTTTTAACAAATTTACCTTTTGCTCTATCATTTAGTATATTTTCTTGCCCTTGTTTAAAATCCTGCATTTGTTCTAATTCTAATGCAAATAACTGCAACAATGGTTTCATAATTTGATTACTAATATAATGTTCATAATCTAATTGCAAATGATTTTCCTTAATAAAACCAGGTGTCTCTATTTTTTCACCTTGCAATGCCTTTTTATTTGGATTTACAATATAAGCATAATTTATTCTGTCACCTGAACCTGGTTTATTTCCAGAATCACGCGTCCCGATACGCTCAGCTAAAACTTTATGTGCAATTTGTTTTGGATTTTTATAATAACCACGTAATGATTTTGTAACCAATAATTTATCTAATATTATTTCACCTTTTAATAATTTATTAATTTCACTATCTACAAATTTTAAAGATTTAGAAATCAAACGTGTTTCAATCAATTTAGTAATAACACCACCATAAATATCTTTTACAACAGGTGCATTATCTCGTCGTTTCAAGACAATACCCATATATTTCAATTTACCTTTTTCAGGATCATCTTCATATAACATACCAACATATCGTTTTTTTGATAATAAGACCCACGGCCAAAATGTTTTTTCATATTCAAGGTCGTGTGGTCTCTTAAGAAATTTACTAGCCAATTTTCCTGCCTGTTTTGCCAATTCAATCGTGTATTTTAGCGCTTCTTTATTTATTATTTTTTTTCCAGTCTTCGCATCTACTATATTAAATTTGAAAAACACAGAATCCGTGTCACCATATATACAGTCGGCATTTACAATAACTTCTCTTTCATCGCTTAACACCATTCTTTTATTAGCATAACATTTTTCAATAATATCACGACCATAAAATAATAATTTGCGACCAATAGCAGTTGTAGCAGATGCAACGTCCGGTTCATAAAATGCACTTGTAACAGCACCCATTTGACCATATAAAGAATTGGCAGTAACTTTAATACTTTGTTGTCGCTTATCTAAAATATTTTTCATAAATTCGTCTGTTTCCAATGGAATTAATTTTCTAGTAGATTTACGAGCAGCAAGTAAATCTTCTAAAATAGCAGGCATAATTGCTTTTCCTCCTTCTTCCGGAAACTGTGCAAATCTACAAATTTTATACCCAACAACAACTTTCTTTGCAGCTGCTTTTTCAGTTGCTCGTTTATATTTAAACGTATCATATTTAACATCTACATAAGTATATTCCAAATCAAATAAATTATCATAAATATAATTTTCATTTTCATCTTTTTCTCCAGTTTCTAAAATTAAATTATCACTTAAATCATATTCTTTAGTCCAAACTTTACTATCATGAGATAAGTTTTCACTGATAATAGATGACGGATATAAAGAACTATAATCTACGCAGGCAACAGGATCTTCTAAATATAATCCAGTTTTTGGAGTAAAAACATGCGCTCCCTCGTAACCATCGCTCACATTATTTTTTTGAACAGTTGGCATCAATGTATTTTTTTCTCCACATTTTTTAGAAACATAACTTTGAAGTTTGATGCCTTGTCCGCGAAGCATTAAATAACTCAACGGAACATCACATAAATTAGACATTTCTATTTTATCAGTAATAACATCAACTTTTAATAATAACCATAATACATTATCACAATCAGCAAGACAATATTTTCCAACAGTCCAGCGATCAAAATTATCACCATTAGCAAGATCAAAAATTTCCTGAGGAGTTACGTCGTCTTTGGCAAGTCCCCAATTATATTTGCAATTTTTTATATCTAATTCTTCATAACTATCAATAATAAACCAACCTTCGGTTTTATTAATATCAATAATTTCAAATTTTTTACCATTTTTATATAAATTGTTACTAAATCCAAGTTCTTCAAATTTAATATATGTTCCTATTCCAATACCCATAAGATTTTTACTTACAATTTTCGTAGTTTGATTTTGTTCATTTAATTCTATATTTTTAATACTGTCACTAATAAAATAAGAAGATACATGATCTAATTTAAATGAACTCAATTGAAATTCTTTTCTAAAAATAACACACATATCCATAATAATTCGTCCGGGCATTTTTGGAAATCGTAAATTATATTCACCTGAAGCTAATACAATTTTGCTTGTTTCAATATCGTCTTTCCCTGTTTTCCAATCTGATTTTAAACATACTTCGTTCCTGTTTAATGATAATTTCAAAAATTTTTGTACACAATTCAATTCTTTAGACCGTTCATACATAAATGAGAAATCAAAACCGGTAATATTATAACCAGTAATAATGTGTGGACTATAATTTGTAATGTGTTCTGTGAATCTTAATAATACTTCTTTTTCAGTTTCATAGCTTTCAATCTTAACATTATTATCATCTTTCCATTGTAAATATTTATCAGGAACTTCACATCCGCCTTTAACAATGATGATTCGTTCGTATGGGTTGTCTTGTCCATATTTTATGAAACTCATACCAATAAAAGTAATGATATCGCCTTCTAAGGATGGATAAAATTTTGTTAATGCATTATTAAGTTCAAATATTTTTGTATTATACTCACATAAATCATCTTTAATAATACTTAATATATTTATTTCTTTTTTGTTATATGCTTTGATTTTTTTAGTTTTGGTAGTTTTAGTTTCTTCTTCATTTTCGTCTTCACTTTCGCTATTATTGTCTTCAATTTCTATAGTTTCTTCTTTTTTTCTGTCTTTGTCATTTGCTGGAATATATTTTGTGAAATTGTCAAAAACGTTTTCAAGTGAAATTAAAGAATGGTTTTCTTTTGGATAAACTTTATTAATATAACTCATATTTTTAAATTGAAATGCTGATAAAATTTCATTTTTTAATATATTTTCATTGTATTGTTCTTTAAATTCTGGAGTTGAATTATTATAATTTTCCATAATATCTGTTGCAAGTTTTTTATAGTCCTTAATTGCAAGTGGGAAATCACCATGACTACTACTGGCTTCAATATCAAAACTACATATATTATATTTTACAATATCTTCTTTTTTTTTATCAGGTTTAATATATTGAATATCTATTAAATATTCATTACTACAATGTGTATTATTTTTTTTTGGATTCCTTAATTTATTGTTTGGTATCATAACCCATCCTGTTGGACTTATTTCTTTAATATGAAACATTTTTAATAATGGTGGTACATCACCTTCATATAAATAACAATTTGTAGTATCTTCGTCGTCTTTATATATATATCCTTCACTAATTAATTTTCTTTCAAAATACGTACCAATAACTGTATCTTTGTAAAATATTTTTTTTGCTTTATTATAAGCCAAAGTATTTGAAAAACTGATTTTTATAAAAGTATGTAATTTTTTATTATCAAAACCATATAGTTTTTGTTTTTTAATTATTTTGGATTCAATAATACTATCCTCATAATAAGAACCCATATGTTTTTTTAAATGCGAAATAAATTCAGTTTTTTTTTGATCATTCCAATTTAAACCGACTTTTATGTAAAAGAACGGATTAAAATTTTCAATTATTAATGATGTTGTTTTGCCAAATTTATTAATACCAAATGCTTGAATAATAAATTTTTTATTATCTTTATATTTATTAAAATTGTCTGATTTTGGATCAATATTAAAACCATCATATACATTATAATCATATAAACGTAAACATCTATAATTAGAATTGGATTCATCTGGTTTCAAAGATTCATCTGGTTTCATTTATCAATATTAATAAATATAGTTTTAGTTTAATATTTTTTTCAAAAAATATTAATCAATTTTTATAATAAAAATAAAATTATTTTCCAGAACGCAAATAATTTCCTTTATTTGTTTTAAACATTCTAAATGGTGTATAATATGTTTCTTTTGGTATATTTGGTGGTTTATTGTTACATGAAGATGGTGCATTTAAATTTATATTTCTACTTCTCGCCGATGATTTTACTAAATCAGCAAAATTTCTTTTATTTGTTATATTATTTGTCTGTTTTTGTGAGATATGTTTTTGTGAATTATATTTTAATGCAACAATTTCACTATTTGTTAATTTTAAATTAGATGGATCCAATGTTCCATCGTTTAAATTAAATTGATTATTAAATCCTCGTCCGATTCTAGAATTATCATCATATGGTGCTATTGATAATAATCTTGGTATACCTTCTTTACCAAAACCAATTAAACCCTGTATTTGTTTTTTTGAAAGATTGCTACCATTTCTTGCTGGAATAAAAATACTATTAGATGTAGCACTATTTGCATTTGGCAATAATTCAATTGCTTTAGACAAATTATCAATAGTAATATCCGTAATTACTTGTATATTATTATTTGGATATCTATATTCACTATTTGTTGTTAAATCATATGGATTATGATATATAAAAATACACGCTACATCTTTAAAATCACCGGCTTCTAATGTTATATATTCATTAGACAATATTGCTTTATAAAAATTTAAAGGCACATCGTCGTAGGTAAATGTTAATAATAATGTGGAAAAAGCTTCATCATCATAATTATATCTAAAATCATAGTTTATATTATAATTTGGGCTTGTAATATTTGAAGGCGTTATTATTATTCTAAAATCGTTATTTGATTTTATTATAGTATCATTACTTATTCCAATGCTAGTTAAGTTATAATTATTATTAAAAAAATCATAATTTATATTATTATTACTAACTTCTATATTTTTTAAACCAGTTAAAAATATATTTTTATTAATATCATTATTACTTATTGAAGTAAAGAAATTTATTAAATCTATATCTTGTACTTTATTACTTAATCCAGTAGGACCATCTCTCGGTAATTTTTTAATAACACTAAATATATTTGTTTCATTGTCATTATAACTTGCATCATTTAATAAATAATTAAAACTATAATCTTTTATACTATTGTCATAATTTACTGAACTGGAAAAATTTATTTTTCTTATTTTATTTAAATTTGCATTGTCTGTTGTAAATTTAATATTATTAAATATTTTTTTTTGAGTTAATCCAGTTATTCCGTTACCCAATGATAAATATACTTTACTATTATCATTTAAAAAATTTGGTATATTAGTATTATTACCCAAGACATTTGTATTCAAATAAGTAAAGTTTGAATTTAATAATATTTTTCCATAATATTTACTATAAATATTTGGTGTTTTAATTATTTCAAAATTAATACTAATATCATTTAAACTATAATCAATTGATGAAAATTTTTTATAATCAACATTTATAATTGTATTATTACCTAATTTATTATAAATTAATAAATTATCACAAATATCTTGTAATGAAGTTGAAGTTGAAGATGGTTTTGTTAAAGCAATTACACTAATATCACTTAAACAATAAATAGTTTCAAAATCACTTTTATTGTAATTTATATAACTATTGTCTAAAAAATTATTACTTAATTCTATATTATTATAAGTAATTTGGTAATTTTCATTATATGTTTGTCTGGATGAAATATTCAATATATTACTTAAATCTATAAAATCGCGAAATTTAAAATTATAATAATCTGAATTCTTATATTTATTATAAAAATTATAATTTAATTCAATAAAAGAATTATCCTTTATCTCTTCGGAAGAAACTTCTTTATTATTTATTTTTACATACCAATTATTAATTATTCCACCATTAATGATAGTTTTTGAAAAATCAAATAAATATAAATCATTATTAACAAGAGCATTACTTTTTGTAAAAATGATTCGACTACCATTTTTATAATAATAAAAATGTTTTATATTATTTTTTAAATTATATTTTGTGATTAAGTTAAATACACTTATATTATTTGTAATAGTGTCTTGTCCTGTTTGTGAATTTACTTTGTAAGATAATATAATTTTATTTTTTATTTTATTTTTTATTTCATTATTTATTATATTTGTATTTTTATCTCTAAATTCACGTTGATTATAAACATTATTACTAACATCTGAAAAAATATTAAAATTTTTACTAATAATTTTTATACCTTTATTTCCATTGTTATCATTTTTTTTATTTTTTGTAATAATTATTTTTTTATCTATATCTGTCATATTTATATTATATTATAGTAAATTTATTAAATATAATATAATAATTAAATAATTTTTAATTTTTTTATTTATCTATAATACTTGTATCAGTAAAATACCAATCAGACGATAAATAAGCTGGTTTTGAATTTGTAATGTTAGAATCTTTTGCCATTTTAAGATTTGGACCACTTGTTGTTATACTATTTATTTCAAATGTTCCAATTGCATAATTATAATACCTTAAATTAGACATATTACCATTAAAACCACCATTTCTATTAATATAAATATTGTCATAATTTTGTTTTGCTACATTAGTTAATTTATGTCGTTTTGCCAATGTTCCATTAATATATACATCTAACACGTTTTGTGATGTTAATCTAACAATTACTCCTACCCATTTTTTTATTGGTATTCCATCCACATGTATATCATCATAATATTTATATGGATTATTGTTATCATCATTATCGTGAAAAATATTTAATCTTACTAACATACCTAATTCTTTGAAATCTTCTATTAAATCATCATTTGGAGCGGTTTGTGCGCGACGTCCTTTATACAAATAAACTCCTGGAGCGTTATTTGGAGTATATATTCCGTCTCCATCTGCTTGTGTACCTCCTTTGTGGAAAACATGCATCATTTTCTTATTATCCAAATTTACATCTTTTACATAAATCCAAAAAGAATAAGTAAATTCAATACCATCATATTCGTCTTTACTTCTCATAATAGGTACAGCTTTTTTTTCACTTAATGATTGTTTTATTGTCAAAGCATTAGTTGCGTCTTTCATACCATATAATAAATATGGAGTTGGACTGGGTGAAAAAAAATACATTAATAATTTACTAAAAATATAAAACAAGAAGCTAAATAAAAATATTACAAATAATAAAAAAGTTGCTTTTGCTATCAATGTATTTGAAGATAAAAATTCTTTTGATTTTGAAAAAAAACTATCACCACTGTCGGGTTTTAAATCTGGCATTCCTGGTGCAGCAGGTAATTTCTCTTTTATATTATTTCCAACATTAACAATATTATCTTTTATATTATTTAAATTGTCTGCTATATTATCTTTTAAATTATTTGCAGCATTTTTTACATTTTCCATTTTTAATATAATTATATATAATTATATATAATTATATATTAGTAAATTCATAAAATAAAATACGAATTATGAAATACGAATTATGAAATACGAATTATGAAATACGAATTATAAATTTATATACTGAAACTGCCTTTTTCTTTATTAAATTCTAAAAATGAAACTTTTAAGCTATATTGATTAAATAATGAGTTTGCCATCGATGCATTAATTCCGTCTTTATATATTTTATATGCTTGTTGTGGATTAATTGGATTTGGTTCATAACGTACACGTGTAATAAATCCCTCAAATCCCGGAACACTATTAGTTATATTTCCTAAATAAATATTTTTTTTAGATCCACTACTATTATATGTTCCATCTAATATAAAAGAATTTCTTAATTTTCCATCTAAATAAATATCAAATGTTTTTGTATCAACACTTAAAATCAAACAGTTCCATTTTTGCAATGGAATATTGCTAATTTTATGTCTTGTAACAATAGAATTTAATGTTGCATTTGTTGGTTGAGGAGTATCTCTACATCTATTTTCTCCATATGTTTCAATATCAATTAATAAATTATTATCATAACTATCTAAACATATATTTAAATTTCTATATGAAATGTCATTAACATTTGTCATACAATCACTTGTTTTAGTTATGCCTGTTAAATTTGTTAATCCAGTACTATTTTTTACATCTGGGTTTTTTGCCATAAATAATATATTTTTTTCTTTACCCATACTGGTCCCCCAATCATCAATATAAAACCATACACTTAACATAAAATTACTAGTTCCCTCTTCTGTTAAATCACTATTTGGTATAACATTTGTTGATGTTCCTATTATACCAGTTTCATTTGCATTTGCGTTTAGTATTTTATCATAAACAATATTTGTTGAAAAAAATACTTTGTTTAATAACCATATTATTATTAATATTAAGATTATGATGATTATAATATTAGCAATATTCATATTTAATATAAATTAATATTATTATTTATATTAAATTAATGTAAATTAAATATTATATTAAATATTATATTAAATATTATATTTATTCATTTTTCGTTAAATCATATAGAAATTCTATATTATTATTTGGTCTTGGTGTTTTATAATAATTTATTTCTTTAATACTACCATAAATGCCATTTTTATTTTTATAAATTTTATCACCAATTTCTACATTATCATTAGTAACAAAATTTGGTATATTTGGGTTTGAACCAACAAGTTTGCCATCTATAAAAATATCTAAATTGTTATCTTTAAAATTAATAACAAAATAAAGCCACTTTTGATATTTTAAATTATAATTATTATATTCTTTATCATTTGATTTAAATATTGTTGTTCTTTGACCATTATCATTGTTTGATTTTTCCATCGATTCAACTGTTAATTGTTTTGTTAATCCATTATATTTTATAACGGGTTTATCGCCATAATTAAATAATACTACTCCATTTGGATCGCTATATGCTTCGTTTGTATTTTTCTCTTGCGGATTTAAATATAAATAAAAACTTATGCTATAAGTATAATTAATCCTATTTTTATTTGGATTGTCTGTTCCGTTAAATTTTGTTTCTAAATTCCAATCAGGGTCATTATCTTTATCAAATAAACTAATACTTGTTGAGTCGTCTTTAACTGATTTAATATTTTGATCCCTGAGAGATTGATAATATGCAATATGTCTATATTTGTGTGTATAATAAATTTGATTATTTTCCAATAAATTGTGTTTATTTAAATTGGCAAAATATTTGAATAATACTGGAATAAAGAAAAATAAACATATTAATACTAATTCTAAAATGAATAATAAATATATTGATTTTGGAGTTAATTTAATGTCTTCTTTTAATTTTTCTATTCCAATTATTAACAAACAGGGTATAAAGAAAATTAAATATTTTATTATACAAATTAGTTTTTGAAAGAAATGTATGTCTTTATTTAAACAATTAATATTATTTAATTGTATATTTACTATATATGCAAATATAGATAATGTTGTAATTAATATAAAAATCCCAAGTATTAGTTTTGTAATAGTAAATAAACTATGATAATTATGATATGCTGAAAAAATTAAACTTATTATTATTACAGGTACTAAAACAATTCCTAATAAAGAAAAGAAGGATTTAAATAAATTAATTAATGGATTTTTAAATGAAAATTTGTAATTTTCATTATTAAATTCGTATTTTCTTGCATACTCGTATTTTTCTTTTTGAGTTGAAAGTGTGTTTTTTATAGAAGATTTTGCATAATAATGATTAGTAGATTCATTTCTATATGCAATAAAATAAAATAACGTTAAAAATAATGAAGCAATTATTATTACACTTAATTGTGATGTTTGAGGATTAAATAATTTAAAAGGATTTACATAATAAATTAAATAAAACAATAAACTAAAAACTAATAATAATATTATAAAAATAAATCTGCTATAATATTTTTCATTTAGTATATAATCAAAAACAAATAATGCACCATCTTTAAATATCTCAAAAAATGATAATATTAATTCAAATAACCCTTTTAATAGGTTATATAATGATTTAAAAAAACCATCAGTTGGCATAATTATAATATTATTATATTATAATAATGGCAAGAAAAAAACAAACTGCTAAAAAAGGAAACAATAAAAAAGGGAAAGGAATAATTAAATTTATTGATGAAAAAGAAAAATCAATTATACTACTAGATAAAAAAACAGGTTTAAATAAAACTATTCCCATATCTAGTAGTAGAAGAAACATTAGAAAGCATATCGCTGATATAAAAAAAAACATACCTAAACAAACAAAAAAAGGATTGTTTACAAAATTAAAAAATCTTTTTAGAAGAAAATCTAGAAAAATTTCTCCACCTATATTGGCAAGGATTCAAGATAGTTTTGATAGTGATAGAAAAGAATTTAAAAAATTAGGATTACTTTCATAAATTTTACAAATTTTCCATTGCGGTTTTTTTGCCATGACAATCTCTACATAATGCTTCTAAATTGTCTATATTATTTGAACCCCCATATTCTAATTTCATTACATGATCCACTTCAAACCAACCAGGTAGTTGTTTAGTACAATGCTTGCATTGCCAATTTTGATTTGCTGCTACATATTTTTTCTTTGTTTCACTTACACTTCTTTTTGTTCCTTTATTTCCAGAATGTAATAAACGTCTTTGTTGTGGTGTCAAACTTTGAAATGTTTGATTGTATTGGTTTTGAGCATGATTCGCGTTATAATTAGAATTTATAGAATCACCCAATGCTTTTCCTGTAAAATCTATTAACGGAGCAACCATAGAAGTTGTATTTCTATCAATAGGTAAATATTTTATATAACCATTTGCGTTGCTAAAAAAATCTTTTGCATGTTGTGGAGAACGCTTTAAATATAAATATACACATAATCCTACAAATGCTATAAATGCCATTTTATAATATTTTTGATATGATTTAATTTTTGCTAAAATCTTTCCTTCAAAATAAATATTTGCAACAAAAATTAAAACAATTAATCCAATAAATAATTCTAATTTCATAATTAATATATTATTATATTTATTAATTATGATTTTTAATTAATATAATTGATTGTTATACTAATTAACATTATTTATTTTGAAAAATATAGGAAAATTATGAGAGAAACCAATAAAATAAGTGCTCCTCCATAAACATATTTATGTTTATTTGCTCTCTCGTCTCTCAATTTAACATCTTTAAGTTTATAATTTTGATAATATTTATCCATAGCTTCATAATATGTGAGTTCTGGTTTTCCTAGATAAACATTAATTTTATTATGTATAAAATGTACCCATTTTATCATACTCTCTCGCGAATCCAAGTAAGGTGTTATTGGATAGCGATCTAAAAATTGAGAGAATGTATTACCAATATCAGGAACAGGCATAAATAAAGGCAAATTTTGTATAAAATCATAATATTTTCTTTTAGAAACATCATTTGGATTTAATGGATATGAGAGAGCCATAGTATATAAAAAAAACCAATAATGTGGTCCCCATATTTCAGGATTAAATATATTATTTATATTACTCATTAAATATAAATAATATAAAAACAATTAAATAGTTACATATAGTTTAAAAATTATTTTGCTAAAATGAGTAATATAAAAAAAACAACATTTTGTAATAATTGTGGAAAAATAGGACATTTATTTCATCAATGCAAAATACCAATTACAAGTATAGGTATTATTGCATTTAGAAAAGCAATAAATGGTTATGAAGTATTATTAATAAAAAGAAAAGATAGTTTAGCATTTGTAGATTTTATGAGAGGAAAATATAATTTAGAAGATAAAAAATATATATTAAATACATTTGAAAAAATGACAATTGGCGAACGAAATAAATTATTGAATAGTGATTTTCAAAGTTTATGGAATTATTTATGGGGCATAAAAATTGCATTACAATACAAAAATGAAGAGAAAGTATCAAATAATAAATTTAACAAATTAAAAGAAGGATATAAAATAAATAATGAATTTATAAATTTAGAGACTATTATTAATGAATGTAAAAATAATTATATTGAACCAGAATGGGGATTTCCAAAAGGACGGCGTAATTTTCAAGAAAAAGATATAATGTCTGCATTGCGCGAATTTGAAGAAGAAACAGGATACAATAAAACCGATATTATTACCCTGCATAACATAATACCTTTAGAGGAAATATTTACTGGTTCAAATTATAAATCATATAAACATAAATATTTTTTAGGATTTATGAATAATAATAATAAACCGCAAACTATATATCAAACATATGAAATAAGTAAGATAGAATGGGTTTCAATAAATACTGCATCTGACTATTTACGTGATTATAATATTGAAAAAAAATATATATTAGTTGAATTAAATAAATTATTAAAAACTAATAAACTATATATTTAATATATAGATGAGTGATAAACCAGATAATATAGAATATAAAGAAACAAATTATTCAGATAATAATTCCGATAATAATTTACCTAAACCCGAATTATTACCACCCCCAATACAAGAAGAGGAATCAAAAGAAGAATATTCTAGTGAATTAAAAGAAGATTCAAATGATACAAATTTAGAAGCAGAACCAGAAGCAGAACCACAAGCAGAAGCAGAAATAAAAGAATCACAAGCAGAAGCAGAAGTAAAAGAATCACAAGTAGAAGCAGAAGCAGAAGTAAAAGAATCACAAGTAGAAGCAGAAGCAGAATCAGAAGCAGAACCAGAACCAGAACCAGAACCAGAAGCAGAACCAGATGGAGAGCAAACAGATGAAAGCGAATCAGGAGAGGAAGTAGATGAAGATTCTGGTGATGAAGATTCTGGTGATGAAGATTCTAGTGATGAAGATTCTAGTGATGAAGATTCTGGTGATGAAGATTCTAGTGATGAAGAAATAGAAAAAAAACCAGATGAATTTTTTTTAGAAGATGAAGCATTTATTAAATCAAAAAAAATAAAGAATATGGAATTATACAATATATTTAAAAAAAATATTAATAATATAGATTTTGACGAATCAATATTAGAAAGTACAAAAAATAATATTACAACAAAAAAAGATTTGCAATATTTTTTAAATTCTGTTGAATTATTAAATAGGATTAATACAAACGAACAAAGCGATAAATATTATAAAAAATACGATTATTTATACCCACATTTAGACGATGAATTATTAAATATAAAAATTTCAAATTTACAAGAATTTAAAGAACACAAATATAATGTAGATATTGAAAAAATAAAATCAATAGAAGAGGAAGCAGAAAAATTGTGTAATAGTGAATTTGAACTATTACCCCATCAAATGTTTATTAAAAACTTTTTATCAAATTATACACCATACAATAGTCTATTTTTATATCATGGTTTAGGAACAGGTAAAACATGTTCAGCAATAAGTATAGCAGAAGAAACTCGTGAGTTTTTGAAATTAAATGGTTATAAAGAGAGAATAATCATTGTTGCGTCGCGCAGTGTTCAAACTAATTTTAAACTGCAATTATTTGACGAGCGCAAATTAAAATTAGAAAATGGCAAATATAGTATTGACAATTGCGCAGGAAACAATTTTTTAAAAGACATAAATATGTTAAAATCTAGTGTATCAAAAGAAAAAGTAGTAAAAATAGTTGATAATATAATTAGTAGTTATTATTTATTTATGGGATATATTGAATTTGCAAATTTAATAATAAAGAAATCAAATATAGATAATGTTAGCTTTAAAACATTAAATAGCAAAGAAAAAAATAAATTAATCAAAAATAAATTGCAAAAATTTTTTGGAAATAGATTAATTATTATAGATGAAATACATAATATTAGAGAATCAAGTAGCGATGAATCAAGTAAATTAGTAGCAAAACAATTATCAAATCTAGTGAAATATGTTTATAATATGAAATTAGTACTTATGTCAGCAACGCCGATGTATAATGATTATAAAGAAATAATTTATATCGCAAATTTATTAAATTTAAATGATAAACGCAGCACTATTGAATTTAGTGATGTATTTAATACTGACGGAACATTTGTAACAGATATTGATAATAATGAAGTAGGTAAAGATTTATTAAAACGTAAATTAAATGGTTATATAAGTTATGTAAAAGGTGATAATCCATTTACATTTCCTTATAGAATTTTACCAAGTGATTATAATAAAGAAAAAAGCATTACATCTATAGATTATCCATTATATGATTTAAAAAAAAATAGAATAGATGATAAAATAAGATATTTTGATTTATATTTAAATAATGTTAATACATACCAAGAACATGTATATAATTATATTATTTATAAAACAGATTTTCATTCATCAACGGCATTTAAATATACAGAACTTCAAAAACCATTGATGGCTTTAAATATTGTTTATCCAAATAGTATGTTAGAAAGCACACCATTTAATGATTTTCCAAAATTAAATATAAACTCGGAAGATTTAATAGCAAAAAATGGATTACATAGTATTTTAACATCATCTAGTGATAAAACAAAATATAATTATAGATTTATAGATGAATCAAGTGAAAACATTTTTTTAAAAGAAAATATAGGCAAATATAGTGTAAAAATTAAAAATATATTAAATGCCATTGAAAATTCAGAAGGAGTCATTATAATTTATTCACAATTTATTGAAGCTGGACTTATTCCAATGGCTCTTGCATTAGAATGCAATGGTTTCAAGAAATTCGGCAATAATTCTTTATTTACAACACCACAAAGCGATGTAAAACAACAATTCAATTATATGATGATAACTGGTGATAAATTATTGACAGATAATTTAAAGGGCGAATTAAAGGCAATAACAGACAGTAATAATGTAACTGGAAATATTATAAAAGTAGTATTATTATCAATGGCAGGTTCAGAGGGAATTGATTTCAAATTTATTAGACAAATACATATTATGGAACCATGGTATAATATAAATAGAATGGAGCAAATTATTGGACGGGGAATAAGAAATTGTAGTCATAAAGATTTAGAATTAGTAAAAAGAAATGCGAAAATTTTTATGCATACATCTTTATTAGAAAATAAAACAACAGAAACAGTTGATATGTTATTATATAGAAAAGCAGAAATAAAAGCAATACAAATAGGTAAAATAACTAGATTGATGAAAGAAACAAGTGTTGATTGTATTTTGAACATTGAATTAAATAATTATAATTCTGATGTTTTGGAAAAATATAATAAATCCAAATTGCAGCAAATTTTATCAAATAATGAAGTTATAGAATTTACTATTGGAGATAGACCACAAACTGCTTTATGTGATTATATGGAAACTTGTAAATATAATTGTAATAATCAGGATCAATATAGTGAAATAGAAGACACCAATATTAAAAGCTATAATGAATCATTTTTAGAAACAAATAATACTAGTATAATTAATAAGGTGAAAGAATTATTTTTAGAAAAATATTTCTATACAAAAATAGAAATATTAAGTTTTTTGAATAATATCAAAAGTTATAGCATATATTCAATAAATAATGCATTAACAGAATTGGTAGAAAATTCCAACTATATTATAAAAGATAAATATGGTAAAATCGGAAAAGTTATAAATATTGATGAATTATATATATTTCAACCATTAACCAATGAGTACGATAATTCTTCAATGTATTCTAAAATAAAACCAATAGAATACAATAATGATAATTTAACATTTAAAGTTCCAGATAGCATAAAAAAACCGATTGACAAAAAAATGTATGCTAATGCCAGTATTAAAATAGTAGATAAATTTGCAGATTCAAATGAAGACTTATATACAACGCGACAAGGTAATAATAATTTAATTTTTAGTAAATTATGTGAAGAGTATAATAATATAATGTTTAATAATACTGAGTATTTAAAAAAGTTAAAATCAAAAAATTCGCATATAATATTATTAGCAGAAATTATAGAAAAATTAAAAAATAAGTTATTTGATTTAAGTGATAAAATAGAATTAGAAATAGATAAAACATCAAAAAAAATAAATAAAAAAGAAGTAAATAAACTTATTATACAAATTTTAATTGATAAATTTAACTTTGAATCACATAAATCACTTATAGAATATGTTTTTGATGATTCTATTGAAGTTCCATATGTTGAAGATATAGAAAAAGAATTATTTTTAATAATTAAAGAATATTATACTAAAAATATGTTAATAAATGGCTCTCAAAAAGCGTTTATTTTTGATCCATTAATTATTGATAAAAAAGATATAGAAGATTTTGCAAAAGATTTTAATTATAGTTTATTTGTATTGAACAATAATAAACTATTACCCGGGACACCATTAAACTATAGCAAAGATTTTGTGGAAAGTATTAATTATAATAAAATAGATTTATTAACTCATAACAATACTTTAGGTTTTATTAAAACAATTGATTTAGATAATGATGATAATATGAAATATAATTATATATTTAAAATAAAAGAATTAAAAGATAGTACAAAGAAGAATGGAAATTATAATTCTGGAAAGGTTTGTTCTTCGCATTCACAGACAGATTTAAAGACTATAATTGATAGTTTTAATATAAAAGAATTACCAAGGTTACAAACAAAACATTTATGTTTATTAGTTGAAATCATGTTGAGATATTATAATAATATTAAAAAGGATGATAATATTTGGTTTTTTAATGTAAGAGATTCATTAATAAATAAATTTTAAAATAAAATTAGTTTAAAATAAAATTAGTTTAAAATAAAATTAGTTTAAAATAAAATTAGTTTAAAATAAAATTAGTTTAAAATAAAATATTTTAATAATAAATAAATAAATAAAATTGAATAAATTAAAGATTTATTTATAATATTATATTAATTGAGATGTCTAAAACTAAATTAGTTATGAAAAAAAGTATTAAGAATGACTATTTTACAAAAGTAACACTTAGTGATTCAATAAATATTGATTTTAAATATGTAAATAATAATTTAGAAGAAACATTGACAACTATTTTAAAAAAAAAAGAAGGAATATGTATAGAAGATGGTTATATAAAACCCGATTCTATTAAAATTATTACATATTCTTCAGGTGAATTATATTCTAATTATATAAAATTTGGAGTAGTATATGAATGTTATGTCTCTAATTTAGTAGAATCTATGGAGTTAAGTTGTATTGTAAAATCTATAACAAAGGTAGGAATTCGTGCCGAATTAAATGAAACATATAACCCATATTTAGTATTTGTCGCACGAGATTATAATTATAATAATGAAGAATTTTCCAAAATTAATTTAAATGATATAATTAATGTAAAAGTTATTGGACAACGGTATGAGTTAAATGATAGTTTTATTTCTGTAATTGGGGAATTAATTCAAATTGACAACAAAGAATCAAGTTTAAACGAACTAACAGGTGGTTCAAAATCTACTTCTAAAAAAAATAGAAAATAATAATTAGAAATTAGAAAATAGAAATTAGAAAATAATAATTTAAAGTATATAAAAATATTTTTTTATATACTTTAATAATGAGTGAAATATTATATGCTAATATAGAAGAAGAAGATAAAATTAATATTGCAGATAAAATTAATATTGCAGATAAAATTAATATTGCAGATAAAATTAATATTGCAGATAAAATAAATATTGCAGATAAAATAAATATTGAAGTTGTATTAGAAAATTATAAAAAAACAAATTATAATGATTTAGAAAAAATTAGAAAACAAATAGAATTATTAAATAATGTTCATCATATTGAAATTGCAAAAATATTAAAAAATAATAATATTAAATTAACAGAAAATAATAATGGATTATTTGTTAATTTAAACAATATTGACGTTAATATTATAAATGAAATTAATAAATATTTGACTTTTGTTAATATACAAGAAAACAATATAAATGATGTGGAAGTAATAAAAAAAGATTTACAAAAAAATTATTTTAATGACACAGAATAAAAATAAATAAAAAATAATAATATTTATTAAAACAATTTAAAGATTATTTAACATTATAATATGATAAGCAGATGTTTTCATTAGACCCAAATAGTATTTGTGTCAAAGATTTGAAACAATATATGTTATATAATTTAAATGATGTAAAAAATTTAAATTATATAAATAAAAATGATATACAAGACAAAAATGATATACAAGAAAAAAATATTAAACCAAGTGTAAGCAAAAATTTGATTTATAATAATTATAATAAAGCTCAAAGCAAATATAGCGAAAAGAAGAAATTATTTTTTGATGATAAATTATTTTGGGCTTTTTATAAAATTATAAATAATTATGAAGAGACAGATATACAATATTTAAATCATCTTAAAGTTGAAAAAGACTTTAAAATAAAATTAGTTGAAAAAATTCAAAATAATGTAGATAATTTTAAAACAAATATTAAATATTATAAATTTAGAAGAAATTACGTTGAAGATGAGCTATTAAATAGTAAAAACATTAGTTTATATACTTTTGAATGTTTAAATATGCTTTATAAACAAAATATTATCATTTTAAAAGACAATAATACTTATACACATTTTTCATATGATATTAATAGCGAAGAAAAAGAAGAAAATGAAGAAGATAACGATGATAATTTTTCTAATACTGATTTTACAAGCTATACTATTTTAAAATTGGTTTATAATAATAGCTCACAAAAAGCAAATAATTTTAATATTGAATTGTTTGAACCAAAATATGAAAAAGAAAATATTAAAACCATTATAGAAAGGTGTTTTTTTGTAAAGGATTTAAATAAACCACTTAAATCAATTAGTGCATATAAATCAGAAGACCTTATTGCTATTGCAAACAAATTAAAAATTAATATTTATAAAGAAGCAAATAAAAAGAAAACAAAAAAGGATTTATATGAAGAAATTTTAAAGTTATTGAGTTAAATTTAATTTAATTTAGAAATAAATATTTTGTGGTTATGGAAATATAAGGCAACTTTAAAGAAAGAGAAGACATAAGATAAAGATAAATAAATAATATTAAAATAATATCTTTATTTATATAATAAATAAAGATGACATCAAATGTTATAGGCACGGGTCATCACAGTACAGTAGTACACCCTTCACAGAAGTGTAATAATCCTCTAATAGAAAGTTCAAAAGATTACGTTAGTAAGATATTAGATGAAGATTTTTATAATAAAGAAATAAAGATTAATGAAGAATTAAGAAATATTGAAGGACTTTCAGAATATCTTTTATTATTGGAAGATGATAAAATATGTCATGATACAGTTCGCGACGGACAATTATATAAGAAAAACTTAATTTATAAATATGGTGGTATAAGTTTAGGCAGACATATTGAAATAAAAAAAATAAATACTTCAGCTAATTTATTAACTAAATTATTTAATTTAATACAAGCACTTATAATATTATGTCAAAATGATTTAATGCATGGAGATTTACATAAAAATAATTTAGTTATAGATGTCACAGATGATATTAATATAAAAATAATTGATTTTGATAAAACGAGTAATATAATTGAATTAGAGCAAAATTGGGAAACTTCTTCGTATAGTTCATATTATTCATATTGGTATAGTATAGATACAAAATATGAGTTTAATCTATTTATTTATTTATATGATTTTATGATGTTATCAGCTATTATATATGAAATATTACATACACCACAAATATATGATTCTTCTTTAACCGTTGAACAAGTGAAATATTTATCAGAAAATATTGAAACTTTTAAAATAGGTAGGGAGTATAGTGTTAAACAAGAAATAGATAATACAATTAATATAATTGAACACTATAAAATATCTTCAAAAGAAGATATTATTAAAGTATTAGATTTGATACATAATTCTTTTATAAATGTTATTGAAAGTACACCTGATGAATTAAAAGAAATTATTAGAGAACATCGCGTGTATGGTGGTAAAAAAAGACTTAAAAAAAGAAAAAAAATTACAAAAAAGATCTACAAAAAGACAAAAAGACAAACAAAAAGAAAAACATAATTTAATTAAAATTGATATATATATATTAATTAAATTTAAATAATAAACAAATATATATATTATGTCAGATAAATCTAAATCTAAATCTAAATCTATTGCTAAATCAAAAATTTCACCTAAATCAAATAGTGAATTTGATAAAGTATCTAAAAAATTAAAATCTGTTATTGAATCAAGTGATGATAGTGAAGATACTAAAAAATTCAAAAGATTATTAAATCTTTATAGAAAGGTCTTTTTTTGTAAAGGATTTAAATAAACCACTCAAATCAATTAGTGCATATAAATCAGAAGACCTTATTGCTATTGCAAACAAATTAAAAATTAATATTTATAAAGAAGCAAATAAAAAGAAAACAAAAAAGGATTTATATGAAGAAATTTTAAAATTATTGAGTTAGAAATAATTAAATATATTTAGAAGAGTTTTTAAAATCAACTACTCAAAATAATAAAAATGTGTGTAAATATTGTGGATTTATTGGTAAAAAAGCTCAATCATTAATGGCTCATATGAGTGGTTGTGCAAAATATAAGGCAACTTTGAAGAAAGAGAAAAATGAAAATAATGAAATTTGTATAGAGACGGAGTAAAAAAAGAAAAAAAATTTTACAATTGTATAGAAATAATAATTAAAATCAAAATTGAAATAAAATATTTAGTTATATTATATGGTTGATTCAAGAAAAATAATTAGTAAAAATAAAATTTTAAAAAAAAGAAGTAGAAAAGGTGGTACGAGACCAAATATAATGATAGATAAAAAGAGCGACGAACTGCCTATAAAAGATCCATATACTGGATTACCATACCCACCCTCGCACCCTCCTAATCCATCGTTGCTTTCACCGAGTGAAGCGACAATTACATTAGGAATGAAACCTGTAGAAGGGCAATATGTCAGTCTTGCTGAAGACCTTGAAGAAAAACAATCTGTGGTAATATTAAGTAAATTAGCAGGAAAAGTTCCACAATTTGCCGATGAAATTCATATAAAGTTAGGTCTTACAAAAGAAGAGGTAGGAATATATTTTGGATGGTGTCCATTTAATATAAAAGATAGTGAAGATTATGAGCTTATAAGTAATTATCCCAAAAATATAGAATTTCTTAAAAATTGGGAAAATGTTGATCACACAAATAAAAAAACAAGTGTAGCTATGAAAAAATGGAGTGGTGTTACAACAGATGCATACAATAGTGTAGCTATGCTCGAATTTTTAGAAACGCTAAATGATAAAACTTGGCCTAATATAAAGTTTCCTATTCCAGTAAAAAATGAAAGTAGTACTAAAGCAATACCATCATATTTTATGGATAAAGCAGTGAGTTTAATAATGTATGATAATGAAAATCCTAATAAAAAATTATTTTCAAATTTTTTATTAAATAATATTAATACCTTTAACGATATAAATATAATTGATTCATTCAAAAATTTTAATGATACGAATAGTCATATTAAAGATCTTGGCCAAAGAAAAAAAGTTTTTAAAAACTGGTGCAGAACTAATAATTATGAATTTAAACGAACTGACAGCAGCAAAGACAATTGGGCAGAATTACTAAAAAATGTGTATAATTTATTAGATATAGGAGGAAAATTAGGAGAATTAGAACCCACGTTTAAACAAAGTTTATATCATGGCATTGAATCGAAAGATGCGTCATTATTTTATGGAGAATTATTTAATAAATTAGAATTAAAAGGTTGGGATGACAATCCCAGTTGGGATGACAATAAAATTTCAGTATCAGGATATAGATGGGATAACTTTTTAAAGATACTTCTTAAAGAAGTACCTGACTCAGTAAGCGGTATGGCGACAACTGATGGTTGTATTGCTATGGCGATAATAGCAATGGATTTATTTAATATAAATCCAATTACTTCAGATTTTTTGGTGCATGCAAATGCGTATGGTCTATATAATTTAAAAGAATGGTCAGCGCTAAAAATAAAAGAATTTTTAGATAAAAATAAAATAGAAAAAAGTGATAAACCATTACATATTATAACAGATATGGAAGCAGATGATCTTACTGCTTTGAGAATTTTTGCAAATTTCTACAACGATATAACTATCTATATTACTTTACATGAATCAACTAATATATCTTTTTTTAATACTGCAAAAAATTTCTTACAGGAGGGTCTAGATAACACGTCAAAAATCAAAATATATCATAGTGGAATAGTATGTCATCCTATATCACCAAATTATAGTGCAATCGCAGAACACTACAGTTATCTTTCAAATATAATTCCCAACCAAACATCAAGTGAGAATTTTAAAAATATTATTTCTATCGTCGAGGCGATGAGTGGTGGTAGTAAAAGAAAATCAAAAAGAAAAAAATCAACAAAAAAGAGAAGACCAACAAAAAAGAGAAGACCAACAAAAAGAAGAAGACCAACAAATAAGAGAAGAGCGGGAAAATCGTCCCGCGCACGATAGAATAATTTCTTTAATTTTATTTTGATTATTAGATAAATAAAATTAAAACAATAAATAATTAAAAATTAATATTTATAAAGAAGCAAATAAAAAGAAAACAAAAAAGGATTTATATGAAGAAATTTTAAAATTGTTGAGTTAGAAATAATTTAAGATATTTAGAAGAGTTTTTAGATAAAAATATTTTTAATTTTATGAATAAAAGAAACAGATAAAAAAAAGAAAAAAAATTTTACATTTATTTGGAAATAAATATTTAAATAATACTTTAAATAAAATATTTAGTTATATTATTAGAATGCCCCCTCCGCAGTCGTCGAAAGAATTGGCCAAAATTGATAATCTATACACTAAGGCGCAGGGGTCGAAAGAATTGGCCAAAATTGATAATCTATACACTAAGGCGCAGGGGTCGAAAGAATTGGCCAAAATTGATAATCTATACACACAGCAGGAGAAACCAAGGTTAAACACCCTACATCAGATTACAATTGCGACAAAAGACGAGAAGGATAATCCTTCCCATCCATTTGCAGTAGGTGGTAAAAAACAAAAAACAAAAAGAAGAAGATCTATAAAAAGAAGAAGAAAAAAAAGAAGAAAACCAACAAAAAGAAGAAGAGCGGGAAAATCGTCCCGCACACGATAGAATAATTGTGAGAGAAATGTAACTTCGTTCTATAATCTCTCAAAGAGCTAAAAATAAATATAAGTTTTCAATAACTTATCTCAAGTCTGAAATAAAATCTAACCGAAATTAGTGAAACCATAAATAAAATTATATAAAACATTTGTTATGATAAAAGATAATAAATATTTTAAAAGCATAAAAAAATAATTAAATAAAATTTTGTTAAATATTTTTATTTAAATCAATATTTTTTATTA
>Ga0209091_10000956_pt1 | contig 26632 bp, 22 predicted proteins | sample ArcticOcean_MG_C_6_FD_187438 | JGI IMG/M metagenome (GOLD analysis project Ga0209091, IMG submission 187438) | Marine microbial communities from western Arctic Ocean - ArcticOcean_MG_CB8_128 (SPAdes) (version 2) | ecosystem: Environmental > Aquatic > Marine > Oceanic | place: Arctic Ocean...
AGAATCCAATACTATTTGCCATTGTTCTGGTCAATTTACCTATTTCTCCAATATATCCAGCACCTAACATAAGGAAATTAAATATTAATATTAACATAAATGGTAAGAAACTTACTACTTTTTTATTTTCATAACCCAAAACCATACATAAAACTAAAAGCATAAGAGGAGTGCTAATAGCCCAATCGGTATAACGCATATCATTAATTTTCTCTAAAGGTAATTCTAATTCTTTATTTTGATTTTTATTTTGTTCAGGGTTTTCTTCTGCATCTTTTTCTGCTTTATTAATTTTTGCTACAAATAGTCCATAAAAATATCCGGCAACAACTGATATACACGTTTCTAAATTCATAATATGGCGAATTTGAGGAACAGGATTACGCAAAGCTTCAATAAAACATATTGTTCCAGTTGTAATTAAGAATATATATGTAAAATAAAAACTGCTTTTTACTAAACTGACTTGCATTACTTATTAATATTAAATAATATTATAATATTATAAAATTATTAAATTTGTAATTTACTACCAATAGTTTTAAAATAATTATTATTATATGCTACGTTTCTAGTTAATGCTTTTGTTAATGTTTTATCACTAATATGTAATTTTTTTATACAATCATATTTACATATAAATTCTTGAATAAGTTCTTGTTCATTATTATATTGACCAATACCATTTTTAAACAAACATATTTCTTTCAAATTATTTTTGTTTAAAAAAACAGAAACTAATTTTAAATCACAATTAGTTAGCAAAATATAATAATGTTCATTAATAATAGTATTATTTTTTACATGATGGTCTAATGCAGATGGAGAATCAAAATTATTAGTCAATGATGCAGTTTTACGATCTAAATATACATTAATAATCTGTGTTTTGTCTTTATCTAATTTTGCAATATAACCTAAATTTTGAACTTTGGTTTTTTTTGTAGGTTGAATATTATTAATTATATAGGGATCTAATTCTCTATCAACATATAACCATCTATAACCATGATAAATTGTATTTTCTACAATTGCTTTATTAATACTTGGTCTTTTAATTTGATAGTTTTCTCTCATACACTCAGATACAGAATCATATACTTTTATTAAACTAAGAGTCTCTGGATTAATTTGCTGAAGTCGTGGACCTAATGTTACTAATGGTTGGTTAAAATTTGTTGTATTTTTTACTTGTTGAAGATTTAGTTTTTCAAGTATTGTTTTATTCATTTTTTCTAAATTATCTATTTTGTTTAATAATATTTCATTATTTGTGTTATTATTTTTTATTACTTCTTCAATAAATGAATTAATATTTCCATTTTTATTTAATTCATTTAATAATGTTAATTTTTCACATTCTAATTTAAATTTTTCTACTTCATCATTATTATTTTTTTCAAAATATTTAATGTTATTATCTATGATTTTTAATAACATTTTATAAGATAGTTCTTTTCCAATTAAAAATAATTCACGTTCATTTTTATGTTTAGCTAAATCAGTAACTCTATTTAATCTAATACTTTCATGGTTATGTAAAAAACTCTCAAAATCTTTACTTTTATCTACAAAAAAACAATCTAATAATAAGCATTCTTCATAATGTGATTTATGTTCGTTAAAACGACCCATAATGCCTCTGCGACTTTCTCCAAGTTTAATAATATATTCTCCATTATTATAAGATTTAACTTTAATAATATATATTAATGATTCACTATTTCCAAATTCTTTAAGTAAAATTTTTTGTCTTTCTAATGCTTTTTCTTTGATTAATTTTTCTTCATATTCTTTTTTCTTGTTTTCTTCAAGTTTTTTTAATTCTTTTTTATTGTTTTCTTCAAGTTTTTCTAATTCATTTTGTTTAATTAATAATTTATTTTTCATTTCAATTGCTTCTTCTTCTAATACTTCTTGAATCAATTCTTCCATTTTAAGATAATATTCATGAATTTCATCTGCTTTTTTTGTTTGTGCTTTTAAACATAATGATTTAAAGGTTTTTACATTCAAATAATATTTTTGAATATTTTGTCCACCATTTTTTTTTTGCTTAACCTTGTGGTTAAGCGGTTTTTTATAATCTTTTTCTACTTCAAAATTTTTTTCTAACAATAATATTGCTTTTTGTTTAGTTGCAAAACCTAACCATTTCCATATATTATCTAAATCCACAATATAATCATCAGTTTTATGATAATTTAAATAACTATAAAAACTTGCTATAAATAATTGTTGCTCTGTTTCGTTGAAAGTGTTTTTTACTTTATTTAATAAATTATTGTTATGTGTTTCAGTTAGTTTTGTAATAGGATTGTTTGTAATTAAATCAACAATATTAAACGAAGTCATTTTATAATATTATTTATAGTTATTTCTTTAAATTATTTTTGTTTCCGCTTTTTAAAAGCACTTTTAAAATATTTTTTAGTTATTATTATTTAAAATGTAAAAATAAAAATAACACTTAAATCTAATTTGAATAAGCAAGTCCACCCATTCCGCTCATAATACGGAGAACATTGTAGTTAACAGCGTAGACACGGACTTTGGCGGTCGAGACACCTTGGACTGTAGCATTGGAGAGGACTAATTGTAAAGTGGCGTTATCAATACGCGAGAAATTGCACGTGCCACTGGGTTGATGTTCCTCAGGGCGGAGGGCAAAAGAGTATATATTAATACCTGTATCAGGCGCACGAGTGTGATGTTGGAAAGGTTGGACTAAGTCGAAGTATGTACCTTCGCGCTCCGAGAAGCGGTCTTGTCCGTTAAGTTGTAATTTAGCAACTACAACTGGATTTTCACCCCAGCAATGCATATCTAAAGCAGTTTCGGCTAAGACGAAGGTTCCAGCATCGGAGACACCCGAATCAGGTGTTGATACCGAAGGTACTCCAGAGTGAGCAGTTCCAGCAGTAACATCATTGGAGAATGGATCTTGGAATAAGCCACTTCCATTGATGAATTGATTGGATCCAGAAACAGTATCAGAACCACCGAAGGCATGGACAGCATTAGGTAAAGCATCTAAGGCATCAGTGTAATTGAAAGGTTGAGCACCCATAAGAGCATTTAATGGTTCGTTTTGCGCTAACGAAGCACAATAATCAACGTTGGCATCAGGTTGGACAACCCAGATTAATTCTTTGCAAGGATGGTTAAGATTAAGTTTAATTTTGTTGGACGACGAACCAACCGATTCATCACCTGTGAATTGTAATTGTTCAATTAAGTATTCGTGGGGATTTTGCGCCATACGTCTGCGTTCATCGGTGTCTAAGAAAATATAGTCAACATATAACGAAGCAGCAGCTAACGATGTTTTGTAGGCTTGCTCGACTTTGATAGATGATGATGTATCTAACGAATCAACAGCCCATAAGCATTCTTCAATATTACGAATATCTAAGTTAATTTTAACTTCGTGATATTGTAATGCAATTAATGGAAGAGCAAGACCGGGATTGCGGCAATACCAGAATTGAAGGGGAACATATAAGGTGGTTTCAGCTAACGCATTACGGGGAGCGCAAACTTGACGGACACCGTCAGCAGAGCAAGGTCCATCTACCGCGGCAAAAGTTGGGTCACAAATGTATGTTAATTGAGTGGTGTTACCAATCATTTTGTTGTAACCACGTTCTTGTTCGCTCGATAATGTTAATTGATTCCAGATATGCATCCAGTCACCATATTGACGATCAATGCGTTGACCACCAATTTCAACTTCAACTTGAGCGATTAATTGTTCACCGGGGAAATCTAACCATCTGGCATATACATCTTTTCCAGGAGTAGGGTTCATTTGTTGATTAATTTCGGGTAAAGTAATTTGTAAGTATGTACGGTAAGCTAAATCACCATTGCGCGAAATAGTGCAAGTAACACGGCGACCGAAATCAGCTTGTCCATTGAAAGTTTGTTCAATGGATTCCATCGCGAAGTTAGTGTGACGACGGTAGGTAACTTTCCAGAAGGTAATTTGAGGATTACCAGTTAAATAAACATCTTGAGCCCCGTAGGCAACTAATTGCATAAGACCTCCAGCCATTTTTTATAATATTGGAAAAGAAAAAAAAATTATGTAATTTAATTTAATTAATTAATTAATTAATTAATTAAATATGAATAATTTGACTAAATATATTGATTTAATTGACTAAATTGGATTTAATTGACTAAATGTATGTATTTAATTGACTAAATTTGAGTAATTGACTAAATGTATTTGACTAGATATGATTAATTAACATAAAATTATTCATAATTGTATATAATCTCTAATACTTTTGTATTAAAAATTATATAAAATTTTAAAGATTAAATAATATAATATAAATAATGAAAAAATATAAAAATAATAATATTACATTAGATAATAAACATAGTGAATTACTAAAAAAATTTAAAAATAATGAAGAAGTATTAATTCCTAAATATAAAAATGAAATTGAAAAATTAGAATTAATGCTAAATAAATTAAATAATAAAACAGAAACTTTAAAAAGTCTAAAAAAAAATCTACCAAAAAAAGATACTGATAAAAAATCAAATATAGAATCCAATATAATTACTATTAAAAATAAAATATATGTTTTGGAAAAAGAAAAATCTGAATATTTTCTAAATAACTCTAAATATATATTTAATTATTTTGAAGAAAAAAAAAATATTGGATCAAATGATTCTTCAAAAAATATTATTAATAATGAGGAAATTGTCAATAACAAAAAAAATAAAATCAATATTTTTTTTAATATTGATGAAAGCGATTTGGAAAATAGCAATTTAATAAATATTAATGATAATGTAAATGTATTAAAGAATAAAAATAGTGAAAAATATTTTTATAATGTTAATAATAATTTTTTAAATAATGATAATTATTGTTTTGACCACGATATATGCATTTATTGCAAAAAAGGAGAAATGATTTTTGTAGAAAGTGAAGGACTTAGTATTTGCAATAATTGCTCTAAAACTATGAAATATTTAATTGAAAATGAAAAACCATCATACAAAGAGCCACCAAAAGAGGTATGCTTTTATGCTTACAAAAGAATTAATCATCTTCGTGAAATATTAGCACAATTTCAAGCAAAAGAAAGTACATATATTCCAGTTGACGTTTTTGAAAATATTAAAAATCAAATTAAAAAAGAACGCATAGAGCTTACAGATTTATCAAACAAAAAAACAAAAGAAATATTGAAAAATCTTGGTTACAACAAATATTATGAACACATTCCATATATAAAAGATAAATTAGGTATTAAACCACCTGTTATGTCTCCTGATTTAGAAGAAACATTATGTAATTTATTTATGGAAATACAAAAACCATATACAAAATATTGTCCACCAGAACGCGTTAATTTTTTGAATTATTATTATACACTTTACAAATTATGCGAATTATTACATGAAACTAAATTTTTACAATATTTTCCTATGTTAAAAGATAGAGAAAAACGTATTGAGCAAGACCAAATATGGAAAAAAATATGTGAAGAATTGGGGTGGAAATTTATACCAACGCTCTAGAGTAGGGTGGGAAAATCGTCCCAAAGCCGTCTGGCGACTCCACACGCGATTTTTTTAAAAATTGATTTATTAATTTTATTAAACTATTTAAAATTAATAAATAATACAAATTATAGTTATGGGTTCTAATATTTCATTAGAAGAATCAGGTAACAATGTTGAAGAAGTTAACACAAATAATAATCAAACAAATAATAAAATAATGAATATAAGACCAACGTGGGATGAATATTTTAAGCAAATTACTTATTTAGTTTCTACACGTTCATCTTGTGAAAAGTTACATGTTGGGTGTTTATTTGTGAAAGACAATCGTATTATTGCACAAGGTTATAATGGATATATTGCTGGTTGTGAACACAAAATGGTAATAAAAGATAATCATAATATTGGAACTATTCATGCAGAACAAAATGCAATAACAGATTGTGCAAAACGAGGAGTTTCTTGTGATAAATGCGTGGCATATATTAGTCATTATCCTTGTTTTAATTGTATGAAATTAATGGTTTCGTGTGGTATTTGTGAAATTAAATATATAGATGATTATAAAAATGACCCTTTAGTAAATGATTTAGCAAATGAAGCAAAAATACAAATTAAAAAATTAGAAAATTAGAAAATTTATAATCTTATTATATAGAATAATTTTTAATTATGCAATATTTGGAATATGAAATCAATAAAGCTAATTTACCTTGAATCTTGTGGCATATTTATAATAATTCTAATAATGTACAAGATGATGTAAATTATATCAAAAAAAATGTGGATAAAAAAGAATTTAAACGTTCACAGAAAATGGTTGAAGATGAAATGAAACATCATCTGCAAATAGATATAAATCCATTTTTTGGACAAGGAGGTAAAAAAAAATATAAAAAAACACATAAATCTAAAAAAGGAAAGAAAGGTAAAAAATCACGTAAGAGAAAAACAAAAACAAAAAGACATTAAGTTTTATTGACTTACGTGTTCATTTAATTTATTAATACTTTTTAAAAGAAAATAAAAAATTAATGAAAATAGTCCGCTATTAAAAAAGTATCCATATAAATTTGGATTTCCATCAGTTCCAAATAAAGACGGTAATATTTTTTTTATATTTTTCTTAAATATTGGCATTTGAAATAAGAAGTATAATATTGCGATTAAAATAGGTAATTGAAATTCACCATATAATGCATCCAAATTATCTATTTGTTTTTGTGCATTATTATTTTGTTGAATTAAATGTTCTGGTGTTTGCATATTATTAATATAATCTTCGTGACTAGGCGGCTCAGGGACAAAATTTGGTTTTACTTCAACGTCATTTGCATTTTGACTAGGATTCATTGGCATATCACGAGTGGGCAATCCAGTTGCTCCTTGAGAACTGGCTTGTTGTAATTGATTTATTAATTCATTATAATTAGCTTGGGTTTGTCCTTGCATTTCCATATTTTGTCCTTGACTTTGAATAGGTGGTTGTTGTTGTTGCTGTTGTTGTTGTTGTGTTTGCATGGGATTTTGCATGGGATTTTGCATAGGATTTTGCATTTGACTATTAGATTCCCCGATAGTATCTGTTTTTGTTAAAACAATATTATTCATAGAGGAAGCATTCATCATATTTACATTTTGTGGAGGATTTTCAAATCCATTGCCTATTTGAGGACCGGAAGGTAATTGATTAATAGATGTTATTCCTTGTTGACTATTAGGTTCCATACTTTATTTAATATTATACTAAATAAAGTATTAAATATTTATATGATTTACGCAAAAAATATTTAATAATCGCGCGCGGGGCGATTTCCCCACTAAGCAAATTGAACACTTTTTTCTTTTGTTCCACATTTAATGCTTTGTTCTCTCATAGTATAACATTTACTGTTGCCACTATCAAATGAAAAAACTTGGTCTCTTATTTCATTTTGTTTTGGTCCAATAAAATCATAACAATTTTTGCCTTCACAATAATTTCTAAATATTGATGCTAAACCAAGACCAAAAATAATAGATAAAATGAAACGCCCTCTATCTGTATACATAATATTATTTACAAATTTATTTACTCCTTTACCTAACATATTATTATACTATATTATAGTATAACAATATTATTATATTTTATAAAATTTATAGTTAAAACAAAAACAAAAACAAAAATATAAACAAAACGCTATTTATTGTATGGGTACATTATTAATATCTTTTTTATTTGATGGACATTCAACTTGTTCCATACTATATTCAAAACAATTTTCTGCTTTATCTTTATATTCTACTTTATGAATATTAGATGGCGTAGGATAAACATTTATTTTACTTTTATCATCATTTAAATACATAAAAAGTAATCCAACAAATAGACTTATTAAAAATACTTTAAGATTTATTATTTTGAATAAATTAAACATTGTTACTATTATTATAACTATATAAAAAATTTAATATTAATTTTTATTTTTCATCATGATTAAATTGTTTATTTTTTAATTAAAATTTCTAAATCATTTGGATAATATTTTTTTTGTATTAAAGTTGTTATTTCTTCGTCCATTTCAACACTATTTACTTTATATTTTAATTCCATCAATATTTTATTAACTTCCACAATTTTTGTTTTATATACATTTACTGCATCATTTAAATATCTATTTTCTTGTGATTCTCTAAATATTTTCATAAATTCTTTATATTCTTCTATATAATTATGTTGTTCCAACAATTTGGATTGTATTAAATTATTTTTATCTTCATCGTCAACTATAGAATTATATAACATTAATAAGTTATTATAACTTTCTTGTAATAATTTTAATTCGTTTTTTTTTGTTTCAAAAACTTCAACTGCTTTATCTTCTTCTAAATAACCAAATAAAAATTGAATTTTCAATAAAGATATTTCTTTTTTTATAGATGTTAATTTATTATTATAATCAATTAACATTGATTCTATATTTTTTGTATAATATTTAGCCACAGCAATATTTAAATCACAAGGTTTTTGTATATTTCCACAACTAGCTGTCATACCGTCTTCATTTTCTAGAAAAATAGTACCGCCTTCTTGTTTACAATTTACACAACCAAATTTTTTCTTTGCATAAAGTTTCTTTTTCACTTCTAAAGAATCTTTTGAATTCAATAATTTATTTTTAAATGTATCTTTAATTTTATTATATTTGTTTTTTAATATATAATATTTTTTTAAGTCATCTAAGTATCTATTATAAATTGTATCATTATTTGCAAAATTAAATTCATCCTTTTTAACAGACATAATTTTGATATTATATTATAATATTATAATATCAAAACATTAAACAATTTTAAATTTTAACTATCTCAAATATCAATTATTTAAGTAAAATATACATTTTTATGTAATGTAGAAGCTTCTGGGTGATCACTATAATCGGGTAAATTGGTAATCATATTATTTTTGATTTTTTGATTATTATCTAAATTTTGTCTATTATAATAAACTAATTTAGACATAATATATTGTTTGTCTTTTGTATTTTTTTGGTAACGTTCTTCTATTGTCATATTTCCTTTATATTTTGAATATAGTATTACAAAAAATATACTTACAAAAACTATAAACATTCCTATATTGTAAAATAAATTGTAATTATGTTGTTTGACACTATTGCAATTCTTTAATATTTTATTAAAGAAAAATTTAGTAGAAGTATGAACCAATTTTGGTTTTATGATATTGTCTTCTTCAGTTTTATTATCAAAAATATTAAAATTTAAATAACTATCTTTAAAATCCATACTAATTTAACTAATTAATAATTAGATTTATTTTATAAAATAAATTTATACATATAATTATAATAACTAATTATGGCTGATGGTGGTTCATATTTAGATTTTGAGAATATTAAAAATAAAGCTAAAACCGCGGATGTCGGAACACCAGACCCTAAAAAATCAATGATTTTTTTTATGATGTTATCATTAATATATGGTATATTTGTATCTACTACTATATTATCTTCTACTTCAATTGAACAAGTAGAAGAAAATTCTACAAATTTTATATTTATACTTATTTATATTTTATTGTTAATTATTGGTATGTATTTTTTAAACTTAAATATTGCTAAATCTATTTGTCAAAATGATACTGCACAATATAGTAATGTATTTTTTGCAACAATATTACCATGGATAATAGTTTTTGGTATTTTATATTTTATTTTAGAAATATTTACTGGTTGGGTTAGACCATTTTCAAATACAATTGGTTATGTTGTTGTTAGCTTATTAGGAGTAGAAGATATAATTGTTAAATTATTAAATAAAGATCCAAAAGAACAAAGTATTACACAGGCATTAATACAAATAGAGCAAAATAAATCTAAATTTATTAATGAATTTGAACCAGATAAATCTCAGTTTAAAGAATTTATTGAAAAACTCCAAAAAGAAGGATTAACAATAACAACTTCTTTGACCGGAAATAAAATTACTCCAGATGAATTAGAATTATTTAAACTTGTAAATATTAAACATATAATAGGCAAATTGATGTGGTATATATTAGCAGGAACAGTAATATCTTCAATTAGTTATAATTATATTATAAATATTAAATGCACACAAACGTTAAAAGATGTTGAAAAACTTATAGAAAGTCAAAATAATTAATAATAATAAATAATAATAATAATAATAATAATAATAATTATTAATAACTTTAACCAAGTAATCTATTTAAATTAATATAATAAAGTACAAATAAATATGAAAATATTGCTAATATTATAACAATTAACCAAATTGGAATAACTGTTTTATTTTTATATCCTAAGCCAAATTCTCTTGGTGTTCCATTTTTTGTAAAAATAAATCCTGGTTTTGTTACTATTAATATTATGAAAAATACTAAAAATATTAGTATTGATACTAAATTTACATTTTTTAATAAAAAACTTCTAAAATTGTACATAATTTATATATATTATATATTATTTACTAAATTATTAAATAATATATAATGCAATAAAATTAATTTTTGATTTTTATTTTAGTTTTGATTTTATTTTAAGTTTTGATTTTATTTTAGTTTTGATTTTATTTTACTATAATTAAAATACTGGAGCCTGAGTTACCAGTTCTTGTCCTACAATCCCTACAAATCCTACCATAGCAAGACGTCCATTATTTAGTTCTTTATTAAGCATAGTATCACTAATAGTTTCTACATCATAATTACCAAGATTACCAGGCTGATAATCAGTTTTCAGTTGAAAAGTAGTGCTGGTTGTAAATGGATTTTCCCATCCACGACCCATTCTAACAACTTCAAATGAAGATAATCCAAGCCATAATGGTGCCTGATGATAAACATCAAGCGAACTTAAATAATTAATACCAAGCATAGAAGAATCTTTATCCATATGTTCTAGAAATGGAATAGTTAGAGTAGCAAGCATAGCCGCACGACCATGCTGAAGTTCTGCTTCACGCGTATATTTAACACGATTTTCACTCTTCCCTTCCACAATATTTAGTGGATCAAAATTTTCAAATGGTGCAGTTGAACCAATATATTTAAAATTCTTAATAGATGGTCTAATATTCATTAGAGCATGAGTTGAACCAATTAGCATAAACATTACTACACTATACATGATAACTTATATACTATATATTAAAAAATAATCTTTAAATTTATTTTTAATATATTTATAATCAATAATCATTAATCAATAATCAATATTCATAATCGCTGTCCATATTGTCGTCGTCTGGAATATTATCCATATCATTTTCTTGTGCCTCTATTTCTTCGTCAGCCTGCATTTTTTCTTCTAAATCCATCATATAAATTTCTTTATTCATTGCTGTTACATTATTATTTTTATTTAACATCTTTTCTTTTAAAGCCTGTGATTCTAGTGCAGCACGTTCTTCGTCATAATTATCTTTTACATATTGTGTCACGCCTTTTTGCAAGCCTTTGCTCCATTTTTCTAATTTACTATTTTTAAATATATTTTCTATTTCGCGTTCTTCTTCTGATAAATCTTTTAAATAATCAGTTATTAAATCTTTTTCCTTTTCTTTTGCATAAGAAACATTTTCTTTTACTTTTTTATATCCAGAATTTAACAATTTATAATGATTATTCATTATATTTGAAAACTCTAAAATATAATTTACCATAAATTCATCAAATTCATTTGCATCATGCTTTTCATAACTTGTAGCTTCAATAATAAATTCTTCGTTGCTTGAAATATTCAATAATTCATTTATTAAATTATAATATACATAATAATAAAGAAATTGCAAAAGATCTTTATCAAAAATGCTGGGTATTTTTGTTTCAGAATCTAAAACAATTGGTTCATTATATAATACATATTCCAATATTTCCAATAATAATTTATTATTAGAAGTTAAAATATTTATTGCACTTCTTAACTCTTCTTTTACATTCAATCCAAATAATGGAGTATAATAACGTTTTAATATATTTGTTATATCATTATTATGTACTTCTGATAAATTCCAATGTGAAGGAATATTGTTTACATCAATGGATTTATTTAACATTATATTTGGAAAGATTTTCAACAAATTGGTAATATAATTTTTATAAAAGTCTATATAATTTATATTGAATTCAAAATCCAAAAATTGTTCCATACTTGAATATTGTGCTTTACTTATATTTGATATAGTCTTTAATTTACCCAAAATATTGTTTTTCATTACACTATTTACACGTAATAAATAATTTTTCAAATCAATCAACTCTTTATAATCATTATTTTTATTTGAAATATCATAAACATCCAATACATCTTTTAATTTGTTTACCAACATTTCATCGCCTAAATACTGTGAATCCATCTTCAAATAACTTTCAATTAATAATCTTATTTTTTCAATATTATTTATAATGGGTATTTGTGTGTCTATTACCTTAATATTTTGTTTATTAATAACATCTAACAGTTGTTCAAAATTATCTTTATTATATACTTTGCCTTCACTTTTTAAACTTTCAATTAATTCTTTTATATTTAATGAACCATTGAAATCACTTGGTTTATTCATACATATAGCCATTAACTCATCGCTTATTGGTAATGAATTATTAAAATTACAATAAAAAATAAATCCTTTATAAATTATTTCTTCGCTATAATAATTTGGTAATGTTGGAAATGCAATTTTTGTATTATTAATATCATATAAAATATATGGCTTACTTAACGAATGTATTGAATTTAAAAAGTCAGAATATAAATTAATTAATTCATTATTTTTTATAATAGAATTGTCTTTTTTAATAAAATATTTTATACTATTTTTGCTTGAATTACAACAAGCATTTTCTAAAAATGGTTCGCCATTATTATTTTCCAATATTGTCGCCTCTTTTGCTACTATTTTTTGAATACTTTCAATTATACTATTACTTGTGTATATTATTTTTGATTGAAGTGATTCATAATGATTATGTTTTTGTCCTTTAGTAATTGCCTCCAAATAAGTACTATTAAATGTGTCACCTAATTCATTTGAATTTTCTATGCTAATAGTAAAATCTACCAATTTTGGCATAAAATTGTCCCAACTAATAAATACTTCATTGGTTATATCTTCTTTATAATCATTTTTCTGTAAATAGATATGTTTTTTTTCATATAATTCCAATAATTCAGCATTTTGTAAAACATGTTTTTCTATTAAATTTTCCAACTTTTTTACCAAAGAAGATTGTGACGTTTTTAATATACTATTCCATGGTTTTATTGAACTTTTCATTTTTCCAGCAACACACGCAATATAATTTAATAAAGTTTTATCGGTGCTATCTTCAAAAGGAAATCCGTTAAATGATTTTATACATCCTGGAAATGTTTTTTTACTCTTTATTGATGGTATATTTATTTGAATTGCCACAATTATAAACATTAGTGTTAATAATAAAAGTGATAAATTATAAGTATCTTCATAATTTTGCATTGCTTTTCCTGATTTGCCCTCTTTTTTTGTTGCTTTTAATACTGCTTTTTCATATGCTTCTTTTGATGGAAGTAAAGTTTGTAATTTTAATACATTATTAACAATCAAAGGTATATGATTATCTATATTAACACCTATTAAATGTGTTACTGACTTTGTTATTGCTTTTATGATATCAATATCAGGATTTAATGATTTAACATTTCCCATATTAACGTTATAATCATTTTCCAATACATCTTTTGTATTTAATTTATATCCAGATTCATCATAACCTTCGTCTCCATTAAATTCAATGGCTTTTATTATGTAGCCACTATATTTATCAACCCAATAACTATTATCATCGCTTATTGTTCCTTGATCGGCACAAATAGTATCTAAAGTTATTAAATATTGTTTTTTATCATTGAAAACATTTGCTAATTTTAATAAAAAACTGGGTAATAATTTAGCTCCTGTTTTATTACAATATAACCAATATACTTCTTCATCATTTATTGCATTTCTCGTGTTTTTAATACAAAAGTCTTTAATAAATTCTTGTCTTTTTGCTAAATTTGGATAACTTAAAATTATATTTTTTAATTCGTCATATGGTGATAATATAGTATTACTTTCAAATGTTTCATCTAAATTTAATAAAAAATCATTAGTTCTTTCATTGGTTTGCCTATTTATTTTAATTAATTTTTTTATATAATTTTTTGCATTTTCATAATTAGTGTTTATTTTACCTTTTATTTCTTCAATACTCAAATTATAATTTGACTCAAAATTTTCCAATATTTTATCAACATCTTCTTTCAAATTTTCATTTATTAATTTATCCTTTGATATACATTTATCATCTTTCGTTATACATTCTTTATTTGAATCACAGAAAATTTTATTTGAATCAATATAAAAATCATCTTTGAATTTCTCATCAACTATCCAAGTATTATTTTTTCTAATAAAAATTGACTTTTTATTACTTTTTTTATCCACCAATAATGCGTAATCACCATCAATAATTTCCTTTTTTTCTTCTATTATTGCTTTTGCTTCTCTCAATGCTTTCTTTTTTGTAAAATTCATAGATTCCATTATTTTATTTGTCAAAAATCCAAAAAATTGTTTGCTGTCCATGCTTTCTTTTTCATTTTCAAATTCTTGTATAATACTATAAAATGTTTTGTCATAAATTGCATCAAAATATGTTAATTTATTATTGTCTAATTCTAATTCTTCCATTTTCAAATATTTTTTACTTAACATATAACTTTCACAATCACTATTATCTATTTTCAAAGAGCCATCTTCTTCTTCTCCATTAGCATTTGCATCTTTAGATTGTAATTTTTTACTTTGAGTCACAAAGTTTTCCAATAAATTAGCTACAATTAAGTCAATTATATTTTTATTTAGTGCATTTAAGAACATTTTACAATTATCAAAATTAAAAAAATATTGAATTATTTCATTGTTATTATATTTATCTTTTAGTTCATTTTTATTTAATTCATAAATTTCAAACATATCATTTTTTAATTCTTCATTTAACAAATCAAAACCATAATAACTATCTTTTGTATCCACGTTTAAATCACTATTTAATTTATTTATTATTTTTTCTAATTCGCTAGCATTGTCTTTTAATAATGTTTTATAATCACTATTTGATTTACTTAAATTTGTAGTTATTAATTTCATATCATTTGCATGTAATTTATATAAATCTAAATTTGCACTTTGAATGCTATTAATTAATTGCTTAATATTATATATTTTAATTTTATCTTTTTCAAATAATGCAGTTATTATTTTATAATTAGTTGGAATAAATGATTCCATTAAATTATTATATTTTGTTTCTATTGGTTCTTTATTTTCTTCATCTTCCATTGAAAAATCAGTTAATAATTGAGAAGTGTTGCTAAAATTATTAATATTATCAAAAAGCGTATCTTCATGTATATTTTCGTGGCTATTTAAAAAATTATTTGCCATTTTTGAATCATTATTAAAAAGATTTACATTAGTGTTTTTATTTAATATCTTATAATAATTCAAAAAATTATTATTTAAATTACTTCTCTCATATATGCTCGTATATTCCAAATTTATTCTTGAAAAATTGAAAACAGGCAATGGTAATGTTATAAATGAAATAATAGCTATTTTATCATTTTGAGTTAAATTTTTCATTTTATATCTTTTTTTACTTTCAAAATAATATGACTCCAACATATTTAAACCACTATTACAAACTTCTGTTACAAAACGATCTTTACTTATTTCTTTGTTTTTAAAAACATAACTATAAAAATCATCATTTATATCATTAATTATGTTTATTTGTGAATTAACATTTATTAAAAAATTATCTTTGCTATATTTTATAGTATTATTTTCAAATATATTTAATAAATCATTTATATACTTTTTATAATTATTTACTTTTTCTTTAGAAGTGTTTTTTGACCAATTATTTATTATAGCATTTAAATCAGTTATATATTCAGTTACATCATTTTCTTTAAAATAATCATCTTCGTTTGAATCGTCGTTATTTCCCAATTCCTCCTCTTCTAAATATATATTTTTTTTATTACTACATACCGGTAATAGCCAATATAATTTTTTGTTTAAATTTATCAATAATTCTTTTAATGGTTTATAAAATTCTCCTTTTAATGGTGGTGCATTTGCATTATTATTTTCATCAAAATCGGAATAAATATTTCTTAATTGTAAATAACGTTCTATTTCATGGTTTATCTTTTCTTTGCTTAAAGTAGTATCTTCGGTTTCGTTTACATTTACATTTACATTTAACATATTATCTAAATAGTCATTTATCTGTTCTTCTATTGAATAACGTTTTTCTTCATCGGAAACATTTACATTATGGAAAAATTCTATTTCTTCTTCTTCTTCGTCTTCATCAAAATTCAAAAAATCCTCTTTTAAACTTTCATTTGAATCAAAAATCAAATCATCGTCCAAATAATTGTCATTAGCTAAATCCAAATGTTGTGTTTCTTGTCCTTCTAATAATTCCGATTCTTTTTTGATTAACTCTTTTTCCTCGTCGTCCACGTTATATTTTAATTCTTCAACAGAAGATTTGTCATCTCTGATTATTATTTTCTCAATATTCATTTTTTCCGGTATTCCAGAATAACCAAAATCAATATATATAACATCATTTGATGGTATTAATGTTACTTCCATCATATCTTCTTCTATATTGGTTATTTTACCATTAATAACTTGGGGAGTGGGTTCGCCAAAATATATTGAAATGTTTCTGTTTAGAGTTAAATTATTTTGTATAATGTAGCTTGGGCTATTTTGTCTATACAGCAAAATAATATTTTCTATTGATTCTTCTAAAAATTTACCCTCTTTGTTTATTTCTAATGTAATTTCTTTTTTGTCATTTAATAATTCGATTTTACTTGAATTTATAAATTTAATATAAAAGCGGTGACTATGTAAATCACTATTTGAAGGTGCATATAATTCAATTATGTCTCCCAACTGCAAACTAATATTAGAAGTTTCTTCCAGAGCGGAATCACCCATTTTATTTTCTATTTGTTCTTCATCTATTGAGGGGAAATCGCCCCTCACGCGATTTTGATCTTCTTGTTCTTCTTCTTGAACTTCTTTATCCTTATTATCTAAATAAGTATCTAATACTTCTGTTTCTATATCTAATTCTTTATCTAATTCTTTATTACTTGCTTCTTTATTACTCATTATAATATATTATACTATATTTATAATATATTATAAACAATAAAATTTAAAAAATATTTTTAAACAAGTTAAAGAATTATTTATATGTATATATAATATCTTTTATTATTTATTATGTATACAAATAGCATTGAAATTAATATTAACACTATTTTAAACCCCGAAAATTCTGATAAATATAATGTTAAAAAATATACTTTTAATAGTATTGTTTACAATATTGCAAAATATAATAAACCACTATTAAAATCTTTAGAAACAAGTAATATTGATGAATTTAATGAATTGGCAAAATGTCGTTCAATTATCTTAAAAAATAATAAAGTAGTTGCATTTAGTCCTCCTAAATCTATTGGTTTTGACTTATTTAAAAATACACACTCTAATATTTCTGAATCATGGGCAGAAGATTTCATTGATGGAACAATGATTAATGTATTTTTTGATAATCTAAATCAAGTTTGGGAGATTGCCACTCGTTCTACCGTGGGTGGTAATATCATTTTTTTTAATGATGTTAAAAACTACAAATATTTTAATAAAAATAAAACAAATATGGAAACAGAAGCAGAAGCAGAACCAAATCCAGAAACTACTAATGATAATAATTATCATAATGCAACCTTCAGGACGTTGTTTTTTGAAACATGCAATGCTAATAATTGTAATTTAAATACACTTGATAGACGTTTCAGTTATAGTTTTGTTTTACAACATCCTGTAAATAGAATTGTTACACCAACAAGTATGCCAATGATATATTTAATTAAAGTATATGAAATTGTACATAATGTTGATTTAAATACTAATGTTACTATTAATGAATTAAATCTACAAAATTTTATTAGCACGCCACCTTTCATTTTTTTAAATACAAATGTAAAATTTGTAAATAAATATCCTATTACTAATTATACTGATGTAGAAACTTATTATAATAGTGAAAATATTCCATATTATTGCGTTGGTTGTATGATTTATGGTGTAGATGGTTCGCGTAGTAAAATTAGAAATAATAATTATGAGAAAGTAAGAAAGATGCGTGGAAATAATCCAAAACTTCAATATAATTATTTGTGCTTAAAACAAGAAAATAAAGTAAAAGAATTTTTACAATATTATCCTGAACATAATGTTATTTTTAATAAATTCAAAAATTTAGTATACGATTATACAAATGGATTATTTATTAATTATATTAGTTGTTTTATTCGCAAAGAAAAACCATTAAAAGAATATGAATTCCAATACAAAAATCATATGTATAAATTACATGAAAAATTTAAAAGCGAACTAAAACCAAATAATAAAACTATTGATAAAAAATTTATTATTGATTATGTAAATTCGTTACATCCTGCTCAGCAAATGTTTATTATGAATTATAATAATTATAGTCATGACAATCATAAACAAAAGGTAAAAAATGAAACAACTGATACAAATGATACAAATGATACAAATGATACAAATGATACAAATGATACAAATGATACAAATGAAGACGATAATAACGAAGTTGTTATGGTTGAATAAATCATAAATAGAAAAAATTGATAAATTATTTATATTTTATAAAAAAATATAAAATATAAAATATAATGGATGATGAAAAAGCTATTACTATATTTTGGTATATTTGGATGTGTTTAGTGCTAATTTGGTTCTTTTATGTGTTATACTATAATTTTATGAATCGGAGAAATATGTTTTAATATTATTATATAATAATATTCCATAATTTACTGCTTCTTCAATTATATAAATAATCTCATCTTTTGAAATCACATTTTTAAAACTTACTTTAATAATACTATTATCATCGTGTGGATGTTTCTTTAAGAATCCTACAAAATTTAATTGTTTTTTTTCTTGAAAATATTTATTATATAAATAGAATTCAAGAATTTTACCAATAGTATAATCCTCATTTTCTATTGTAATAATATAACAATTCTCCATTGTATCATTTGCTTCTTTTATTAAACTTGAATCATTTTTAATACTATCTAATGTTTTATTTAAACTTTTTATTAAAACTAAACAACCTAGTTCTACTATCTTATAATTACTATAAACACCAACTGTCTCAATCGTAAAATCAAAACTATCGTCTACAAAAATACGTTTTGCATCCAAAAGTAACCAATCTTTTTTCATAAATTCTATCTGCTCTTTATTATATTTAACTTTCAATTCTTCTTCTTTTAATTCCCATGCTTCTTTAATTTTAATAGCATCCATCGTATTCCCATAACTACAAGTAGATACTACATTAAAAGCACCGTCTTCTTCTGCTGTTCCAATATCTAATTTTGCCTGAAATACTAATTTTTCTGATTCAATATTTTCCGCCATTTTTGGTCTTAAACGCACAATATCAATATAATCTTGGGTTATTGGGTCGGGTGGAAAAATTTCTTTTACTTCAGAATCTGTTAAATAATTATCTAATTTAATATTTTTAATCTTAAAATCTCCGGTTGTAACAAAATCAGTAATATTAGTATTATTTTCTTTATTCAATTCAACTACATAATCCTGGTATGGAAAATCACTAATTTCTGTTATATGTATGGGAATACAACTAATACGCTGTTTTAATAGTTCATTGTTTAAACGTGTTTTATTTGCTTTAATATTTACATTATTGCTTGCATATGGTTGACTTCTAAATACTAATAAGGGAATATTCGCTAAAATAGTTCTGCGAAGAGAATTCGCATAACTCACATTTACATTTGACAATGTAAATTTTAATACTTCATCATTTTCTTCTAAATTGGAGATTTTAACATTAATACTATCCATACTAATAATAATTATATATTTATTAATAATATTTAATAATTATATCAATTTTATTTATTTAATAAATATAATTTAGTTTAATAAATATAATTTAGTTTAATAAATATAATTTAGTTTAATAAATATAATTTAGTTTAATAAATATAATTTAGTTTAAAAATATTATTAAATAAATAATTAATAATTATTAAATATACACATGAGTAGTATTCTTTATTATAGTAATTATTGTGAAAATTGTAAAGCACTTTTATCTAAAATATCTAATTCATCTGTTAAAAATAATTTGCATTTTATTTGTATTGATAAACGAGTTAATCGCAATGGCTCTGTTTATGTTGTTTTAGAAAATAATCAACAAATTATCTTACCAAATACTATTACTTCCGTTCCTTCATTGTTATTAATTAATAATAATTATAAAGTTATAACTGGTCCAGAAATATTAGATCATTTAAAACCAGTAGAAGAGGCTATAACACAACAAGCAACCAATTACAACGGAGAACCAAATGCATATGATTTTAATGGAGGATTTAGTGGTGTTGTTTCTGATAATTATAGTTTTCTAGATCAAAACAGTGATGAATTGTCTGCTAAAGGAGAAGGAGGGTTAAGACAACTCTATAATTATGCTACAGTTAATCATTTAGATAAAATAGAAACACCACCCGATGAATATGTTCCAGATAAAGTAAATGATGATAATTTAAAAAATTACGAATCTCAAAGAAATAATATTACTTAATTATTAGTTAATTATTAGTTAATTATTATTTAAAAATAATTATTAAACATTATTAAATAATATTATTTAATGGAAAACATACAATTAATTGAATTTTCTAAAAACGTTAAAGATTTATTAGTTGATTTAAAAACATCATTTTGCGATAAAACAGAACACATTATACATGAAAATAGTGATTTATTAAATATATTAAATTATGATTTTGAAAAATTAAATAATGAAGAGACACAAAACGAAGAGACCCAAAACGAGGAAAGTGAAGAATATAAATTACTATTAATTTCTAGTCAAAAATTATTTGATTATTGTAAAACAGTCTATCCAGAGCGTTTCTTTGACATATTATATCAAAATGAGGAAGTTTTTACAAATGATAGTAATACTTGTTTCTTACCACAAATTGATTTTGCACAATTATATTTTGACACCACCAGCGTACAAACAAAAGAAACATTGTGGAAATATTTACAATTAATATTATTTTCTATTGTTACATCTATTGATAGCAAAGATTCTTTTGGTGCTAACACACAATTATTTGAAGCAATTAATAGTGATGAATTCAAAAATAAACTTCAAGATACTGTTAAACAAATGGAAGGTATGTTTAATTTTAAAAAGAATACAAACGAAGATTCAAAAGAAAAAGAAGATTCAAATGAAAAAGAAACAAAAGAAAAAGAATCAAAAGAATCGAGCGAAGAAAAAGAAGATTCAAATGAACCCAAATTACCATTTGATTTTGAAAAGATGTTTGAATCTATGAATTTACCATCAACCGAAGATATGTCAAATGCATTGCCTGGTAATTTACCAGATACAGATAGTATATTTTCACATATTAATGGACTAATTAATGGAAAGATAGGGTCTTTAGCAAAAGAATTAGCAGAAGAAACAACAAAAGATTTAGATATTGATATGGAGAATGTTACAGATGTAAATGATGTATTTAAAAAATTATTCAAAAATCCAGGTAATTTAATGAATTTAGTTAATAATATTAGTTCAAAATTAGATAATAAAATGAAAGATGGTTCTATTAAAGAAAGCGAACTTTTAGAAGAAGCTACTTCTATTTTTAAAAATATGAAAGATATGCCCGGTATGGATAACATGGAACAATTATTTAAATCCATGAATATGGATCAATTTATGCCAAAAGGTGGGAAATTTAACAATAACGCTTTTCAACATATGATGGATCAAAATGTAAAAATGTCCAAAATGAAAGAACGTATGCGTAAAAAACAAGAAGCTAAAACACAACCTTCATATAGCACCAACTATAGCGAAACAAAAGAAACCAAAGAAACCAAAGAAACCAATTCACAACATGATTCCAATACAAATTCCAATACAAATTTTAATCCAGATACAAAAAACTTAAATGAACTTAATAATAATTTAGCATCATTAATGGAACAAATGCAAAATATGTCTGGTTCTGGTTCTAATAATAGTTTTATTAATGATATTTTAAAAAAACAAAATCAAAGTCAAGGTCAAGAACAAGGAAAAAACGATTCAAATGGAGAAATAAAAAAAAGAAAAACCAATAACAAGAAAAAGGTAAATAAAAAAAAATAAACTTCTTCTATTTTTATGATGATAATACTTTGGGGGGTTCTATAAAAAATTGATAAAAAATTGATTATAAAATTGATTATAAAATTGATTATAAATAATCCATTACACTTACTAAAATATTTATAATGGAAGAACTTCTTAAAAAAGTAGAAAAATTAGAATTATTGTGTTATCATATTAAAAATTCAAATTTAAATGAAAAAATATTTTTAAAAGATTGTCCAAAACCATGGAAAATTGAAAAACCCAACGGATTAAATATTTTTGAAAATGCTATTACAAAAAATAAGCGAGACCAATTGTGGAATTTCTTCCATCCAAAAGATGGCAACACAGAATCCGATGTTCCTTTGGAAAATGAATTTCCTTGGATTCAACGATTTAAAAGATTTCCTTCAGCTCATTATAACGGCTGGCATAGTGGCAAATTTAGAGGATTAGAAGAAATGAAATTATTTGAAACTACTTATCCAATATTTTATGAAACTGTTATTGAAGCATATGAATTCATTAAAACACAAAATATTACCAATATTCCTAATTTAGAAAATTTTATACCAGAATCTGTATCAGTTATGAGACATAAGCCAAATTGGGGATTAGGAAGACATTATGATAATTCACAAGATGAAAATTCAGGAATTGTGATGTTAATAACTTTGTCAAATGATGATAAAGTTCCCAGAACTTTTAATTTTGTTGATGCACCAAATGGAAAACAATTTCCTGTAAAAACATTTGATTCGCAAGTTATTATATTTGGCGGAGAATGTTATGATTTATGGCAACACGAATCCATTAGGAATCCAAAACAAACTGGCGAAGCAATTTCTTTAACAGTTAGATTGGCAGATGTTTGTGGAAATAATGTCAAATTAAATAAAGATAATAAATATAAACCAGGAGCACCTGCTGCAATGAAAATAGCACATAAAAGATTATTGAAAAAAATGCTAATCTAATTTAATTTTAATCTAATTTAATTTTAATCTAATTTAATTTTAATCTAATTTAATTTTAATCTAATTTAATTTTAATCTAATTTAATTTTATTATAATGTTGCTTTAAAAATTTCAATTATTTTTATTTTTTTAATAGTTAAATAAAAATAATTAATAATTATATATATAAATATGTCTAAAACTGATATTAGTAATAAAGAAAAAAATAGTGATTTAGATCAAGTTTTAAAAACATTAGAAAAAGAACAACCTGATGCTAAAAAAGATGGTTTTTCTAATAATACTTCTTTATGGATAGATGATCCTGGAGTTTTTTTTAATAAAAATACTTTATTTGAACTTTGGCCAAATGAAAATATGACGCGAACACAAAAAATAAATGCAATTAGTCGTTTGGTCATTTATATGACATTTATAGGAGTATTTTTATTTAGAAGTATCAAAATTTTAATTACCGGAATTGTTACTTTAGGTGTTTTAATAGTCGTATATTATGTTTTAATTAAGAAAAATAATGACTTCGCTAAACAAAAAATTAAAGAAGGATTTAGTGATGAATCTATGTATCAAAAAGTAAAACATAATTTTACAAGTCCCACCACTCCTAATCCAGCCATGAATGTATTGTTACCAGAAATTTATGATAACCCACAGCGATTAGTTGCAGCACCATTATATAATAAAGCAGTTGAAAAAGAATTTAATGAATCTGTACAAAATATTGTTAAAAAAAACTTTAATGATGATAAAATAGATGAAAAATTATTTAAAGAAACCGGAGATAAATTTGAATTTGAACAATCTATGAGACAATTTTATACTACCGCAAATACTATGGTCCCAAATAGTCAAAAAGATTTTGCTCAGTTTTGTTATGGTAATATGGCTTCTTGTAAAGATGGAGATGTTGAAATGTGCTTAAAAGCCACATCTAACCATTTGAATATTTAGAACTATATAATAATTTAGCTTTTAAAATTAAATTTTTATTTAAATTTTTATTTTAATTTAAATTTAATATATTATAAAAAAATAATATATTAAACTATTATAAATGAGTCAAACCACTGCTTATCCATATTCATTTGATTCTATGTCAAGAATTGGCAATGATAATGTTAATATTGATCAAAGATCTGTTCAAAATATGAATGGTGCTAATCATCATTTAGAAAATTTCTATCCTGCTTGTCCTATGAACAAAGCCATTGATTTCGCTTTAGCACAACCAAATGTTTTCTATAAAGGAGCACACGAAGGTGGAATAAAAGGATGCACTATTGACCAAAATAGCGAACTTAAATATACACATATTAGTCGTCCTGCATGCAAATTAACATTAAATCCTAGACCATATTTAAGTGTTCCATATTTAGGAAGAGGCTTAGGTGATCCCGAAGAAGAATTCAGAATTAGAACCGGTCAATCTGATATCAATAAAAAAACTGTTAATAATATGATGGAATTAAACTTTAGCGATCATAAAAACTATCCTTTAATGGATTCTCTCCAAACTTCAGTCGATAATAGTGCTTATAAAATAGAAAGTGATGCTATGGATGGCTGGGTAAGAGGTGGTATGAGCGCGCGTGAATTTGCACGTAGCCAAGATGATAAACATTAGGAAAATTTGAGAGAAATTATTAAAAATCTTGAGATAAATGTTAAATATTTAAAAAACTACTTAAAAACATATCAATAAATATTGACTGCAAATTTTTAAAGAAAAAACTATATAATTATTTTTTAATTTAATTTTTAAAATAATTATATAAAAATATTTGAATGTTTAATATTAGTATTAGTAAAATGGATATTAATTATAATAAAAGCTTTATAACAACATATAAATCTTTTGATGAACCTTATTATAGTGATTTATGTTATAAAATCCAACTTTTACAAGCATTCAATATGATAAAATACGATGAATTTATGTTACAGCAAAATATTCAAAAAACATATTATGTTTTGAGAGAAGAGGAAAAAATACAGAAAATAATGAGTGTTCTCTCGCAAAATACTAACCAACTTGAAATTTTAAAGGCATTTGCAACGGAATTTAATAAAGAAGCTGAAGATTTATTTTATTTTCAAATACTATTTAGTTTTGACTATTTTGATCTATTTCACAAATTTTTGTGTAATTTTTTAAAAAAAGAAAATGATTTACGAGAGAACGAATTAAATAAAAATTTAGAAGAACTATTACAATATATTATTAGTGTTAATTAATTTTTTATTATTATATATTATAAAAAATTAATTTAATTTGGTAAATTTGACTTAACATATGTATCTTTACATAGATTTTTAATTACTTTTTCATCTATACTGGAACTAGGCTTCCCTATTGTTGATATTGTTTTTGTAAAATAATCAGTTTTATCCTCGTTATTCATAAAATCTGGATTCAGTGATTTCCATTCCATCAATGCATTGTAGTTTTTTGATGATGCCTTGTTTATTACATGCTTTATTTTTTCTTTATTTATATCTTTTGACCAATTATCATCATCCTTTATATATAATGTCTCTCGCTTTGTATCAGTACAATGCATCGGTCTTTTATAAATACTAAGTTTATTCATATTTTCCATTATTGATTTACTTAAGCCATCTGCTAACCCTTTTTTATTGGTAAAATCTAATTGTTCAATTGTAATATGTAATGATTTTATGAAATCACTTATATTTATTGCATCTTTGCAATGTGTATTTAAAAATACATTAATATTGAATTTATTATTTTGTATATTTGTTATATTATTATTATTACCTATTTTTGGTATTAGCTCACCTATTTGTAATTGATGTTTTGCATTTTCTTTTATAAGTTCTTTTATCATATTCTTTAATTCTTTATTATCTTCTTTAAGCTCTAACATTTCTTTTTTACCTTCAATTTGTATTAAACACGTATTGTTGTTTTCTATTTTTTTTATAAAAGTACATTTTTTTTTATGCTTTGATAAACTTGAACTATGTTTAAATTCTTTACAACATTCACATTTAAAAATATTATCATTTTGTGATGTAATTTTGTTAGCCATTGTTAGTCTTTCATGCTTATCAGTTAATATATGTCTATTATAATCGCCTTTTTTACTGCATTTAAAGTCACAATTTTCACAAATAAATTTATTTGATGTAATTGATGTATTTTCGTTAGCCATTTTTATATATATATGGCTAATAAAAAAACTCCTAAATAGTTTTAAATAATAG
>Ga0209091_10000960_pt1 | contig 26575 bp, 28 predicted proteins | sample ArcticOcean_MG_C_6_FD_187438 | JGI IMG/M metagenome (GOLD analysis project Ga0209091, IMG submission 187438) | Marine microbial communities from western Arctic Ocean - ArcticOcean_MG_CB8_128 (SPAdes) (version 2) | ecosystem: Environmental > Aquatic > Marine > Oceanic | place: Arctic Ocean...
GAGTATGATGAGCCGGCACAAAGATATTGTCCTGCCGGAGTCTACGAGGTGATTAGAAACGAAGACGGTAGCGACCGCTTCCAAATCAATGCTCAGAACTGCGTTCACTGCAAGACTTGCGATATCAAGGAACCAAGCCAAAATATCAACTGGGTAGTCCCTGAGGGAGCAGGCGGACCTAATTACCCAAATATGTAGCGATAAAATAATACAAAAAGGGCGATTTATCTTCGTCCTTTTTGTTATCAACCACACTAAACTGATTTTCCCAGCAGAAACTGGCACCCCATGCTACTTAGATAGACGGCGTGATCTTCATCTGTCGCGGAACTCTCACCCCAAGCGACCAACTGATAAAAGGCAGACCGGCTCACTAAAGCGCTGAGGCCCCCGCGTACCTTTACCAACGGAATCGGCTGATCAGACTCAGGTTTGTACTCAATGGTCAAAGGGTGATCGTCACTGAGAACAATACTTTCGCCATTTAAAGTTACACAGCTAATAGCTTGCTGATCATGACGAAGATCTCGACTAACTTCAGTAATAAAAAAGGGAGCTACATCAACTTTAATCCTCCATTTCTCAACCGGAGTGACCAAAAAATACTGCCCATTTTCGACCTTTAAGATACTTGAAAAAAGCTTAACCAGAGCGGATCGTTTAATTTCTCCACCCTCATGAATCCATCGCCCTTCTCTGTCCACGCGTATATCCATAACCCCGGACTCTTCAGGATCCCAGAGATCGACGGGCGGTAATTTCATGCTGGAATCGCTTTGCAGCGCAAGAAGGTCTGCAAAAAGGGTATCTAGACTATCAGAAGCTTTCATTTCCCCGACTTGTTTTTTTTGTCGCCAGCCAGGTGATACTGCCCACGATTGCCCATTGTTACACCAATACTGGTAATGAAACCCAAAAGCTCGCTCATATCTTCAACTTGACCCCAAGACTTACTAAAACAAAGCTCTACAGCCCCCTGAGCAAGAGCCCAACAGGTAAGATAGTGATAGTGAGGAGGAACATCTTCAAGGATGCCATCACCAATCAATCTCCTAATAACCATTTCCAAAGCCTCTTCATGAGAGCGCCTTATCTGAGAGAATTCTTCTAACTGAGCGCTCACATCGTCAGCATCACTCAAACGGTCTTCTAACTGCTGCACCAATCGGTCACGCTCTGGCCGAGCTAACCGAGAATCAAAATATGCCTTTGACACCGCGCCCGGATCACCTTTTTCTGCCTTATCTAAGCCTTCAGATAGACGTTTTGATATCCCACGTTCGTAATCGAGCATGATACGGACTAAGATCTCATTTTTTGTCAGAAAATGCTTATAGACAGTACCCTTGCCAATCCCAGCCTTGGTGGCAATTTTAGATACGGTGACACGATCAATGTTTTCTTTGATCAATAATTCGAGTGCAGCATCCACTATCTTCTGTTCACGGGCTAAAAAGAGTTTCTTTTTCTCTCGAATTCGATCACTACTCGATGTTTTTTCCGGCATTTTATTTCTGCCCTCCGCAGCATCTACTATAACAGCGCAACATTCGCAAAACACACTATGTTAGATTTTAATGTCCCTATTACTCGCGCGAATAAACTCTCTCTTTAGATCATCATAAGTCTGTACCGCAGGAAACTGCGGAAATTCGTCAATCACATTCTGAGGCGCATGAAATAGGATTCCTGCGTCGGCCTCTGCCAGCATGGTTGTATCGTTATACGAATCTCCAGCGGCAATAGTTCTATAATACAAGCTCTTAAGTGCAACAATTGACTGACGCTTTGGGTTAGATTGCCGCAGATGGTAGTTAACAACAGTGCCACTCTCATCGCACTCTAGCTTATGGCACAACAACGTTGGGTAGCCAAGAGGCTTCATTAGCGGATTGGCAAATTCATAAAAGGTATCAGAGAGAATAATCACCTGAAATCTCTCCCGTAACCAATTAACAAATTCGACCGCCCCATCGAGAGGTTCTAACGTCGCGATTACTTCCTGAATTTCATTAAGCCCTAAGCCGTTTTCTCTAAGTAGATCTAGCCGATATTGCATCAGGACGTCATAATCAGGCTCATCCCGTGTCGTTCTCTTAAATGCGGCTATACCCGTTTTCTCAGCAAAGGCGATCCAAATTTCGGGAATCAAAACACCCTCTAGATCTAAGCATGCAATTTCCACAGAATATCCTTAACAAAAGTAAGGTGGGCACTTTACTGAAAATATTGTAAGGGTGCAATAATTGCAAGAATCTAAGTAATTACTTAGTGGAACACTAGGTACCCATCATTACAAATCGATCTATTCCGCGATCACAATTGTGCGATGGTTAATTTAATAGTCAGGGATATCGAAATCTGCAAAATACTCACCTACCGCCTTTGGACTCGATAGTGACATAACCTCAGCAACGACGTCTCGATTAAGATGTGGCGCAAAACCCTCAATAAATTTATACATATAGTTAGGTATATAGCTGTCTCTCCTGATACCAATAGAACAAAGGTAGGAATCGGTAAGTTCAGGCACATTAAGACGGACCAAATCTGAATCTTCTATAGCGTCAAAAGCAAGATCAGCAACGACACCAACACCAAGGCCTGAACGCACATAACTTTTGATAACATCGGCATTGCCTGCCGCGAGAGCAATGTGTGGCGTTAACCCGCTTTTCTTAAATGCTCTACCAAGCGTAGTACTGCTAAGCGTATTATAACCAAACCCGAACACGTGCGTCACAAGAGGGTAAGCTGTAAGCTCGGTTAAAGATACTTCAGCTGACTGAGCCAGCGGGTGATCCTTAGGCACCAAAACATCGGTCTGATATTTAAAGCAAGGCATTACCACCAAGTTACTGCTGATCTCGAACGCTTCTGTGATTATGACAAAGTCGACATCACCATTTAATGCCGCCTGTAAATTCTCGTTGGTCGGAGACTGAATCACGCTAAGGGCAACATTGGGATAATTAGGAACAAACTCTTGAATCACCCTTGGCAGCGTATACCGTGCTTGCGTATGTGTTGTGGCAACTGAGAGACTGCCCTGAGTTGGGGATTTATAATCGCTAGCGATTCGCTTAATGCCTTCGACTTTGTGAAGAATCTCACCCGCAATCGCAAGTATATCCTCACCAACGGGTGTAACCTTACTCAAATGCTTGCCGCTGCGCGTAAAAATCTGCGCGCCGAGTTCCTCTTCAAGAAGCTTAATTTGCTTACTGATGCCAGGTTGAGACGTATATAACCCTAAAGCAGTCGCCGATATATTAAGATCGTGACGATTTACCTCCCAAATGTAACGTAGCTGCTGAAGCTTCATCTTACCTCAAGTGATCAAATCGCATAAAAATATAGGGAATTAAACCTTTAACACTATATCCTATGCCTTTTTTTTTATAACGTAAAGTAACTTCGTTATTACTAAAAAAATTGCTTAATAACTAAAATATAGTACGGGATTTCTTTTTAATACTATTTAACTACTATTTATGCCTATACCTTTTGTTCTAGTAACCGTATATGCCTTTTTATTCTTACTACTCATAGCAGCGACCAGATCACTAGTAGGAGCAAATGAGCTTTTACTGCCAATACCAGAGTGAGATTCCCTCAATCATGGGACCTGAAGTTACAATGACACCACCTCCAGATATTTGCGCGCGGAAATGATAACGTCAAAAGGACTAATAGTCAGCTGACTCTTCAAGTTTTCGTTAACTGTTGACTGGAAAATGGTGAGGACATCCCTACTATTTTACTGAAGGCCGCTAAAAAAACGGCCTGCAAAAAGCGCAAATAAGAAAGCATAAAGTAGGTAGTACCAAAAGGAATGCTTGGATCGTTGCGTTTCTGACAAACGAGAATCAGCTTCGGTTTTTAGCTGTCGAATATCAACTTCTATATCTAAAAAATGCTTTTCCTCTCTACCTAAATTCTTCATATATAAGCTAAGTATCTTGTCATCGGACATGGTTTGATATTTATTTGACCTAAGTAATTGAGGTTTAGTCATTTAAGTTCTCGCGACCCAACCCTTAAATCCCCTAAAATCACAGCCAACCTTACTCATTAGATACTCCGTGCGGCACATGACCTGTGGCAACATATTCCCTAGCAGAGCTACAATGCGTCTGCTGATCATCAAAGAAGACATCTGCTCCAAATGAATTCAGAAAATCACCCTTACTTAAGCCTCCCAAGAACAAGCTTTCGTCAATACGAACATTCCAATCTCTCAGCGTCCGCACTACCCTTTCATGAGACGGTGCGGCCCTCGCTGTCACCAAGGCAGTCCGAATAGGACAGCTGTCAGCACTAAATTCGGACTGGAGCCCATGGAGTGCTTGCAAGAAACCCTTAAAAGGCCCTGCATCAAGCGGTGTATGCGCCGCGGCTTTCTCATTTTCGGTAAAGGCTTCTAGGCCTCGTTCTTTAAAGATTCTCTCTGAAGCATCTGAAAAAAGCACGGCATCCCCATCAAAAGCAAAACGCAAATCATCATTATCAGTAGAGCTCCCCTTTGACGGGAGTAACGTCGCCGCAGCCACCCCGTTATTAAGGGCGCTTCGAACATCTTCAGGGTTAGTTGACAGAAACAGGTCGCAGCCAAAAGCAGAGACGTAACGATACGGTGAAGTACCTCCAGAAAACGCTGCGCGTGAGATATCCAATCCATGATGTGCGATCGAATTGAACACCCGCAACCCAGTATCTGCCGAATTTCGTGACAACAAAATAATTTCCACTCTTGGGTCACCCTCGAGTTTATCGTTGATCCGCAGTAATTTCGTCGCCAGTGGAAATGCTTCCCCCGGCTCTAAGACATCATCTTCATGTTGACGCTGATACTCAGCATAGGCCGCCACACCGTCTTTTTCGTAGATGCTATGACTCTTTCTCATATCAAATAAGGCAGTGGACGAGATTGCGATAACCAATTTTGGCTTTTTACTCGGACTCATAATATTACTGACCTTGGGCAGAATTTCCTGTCGTGGTTTGCTCACTCTTCTCCTGATCAAAATACGCTTTAGTCAGCTTAAACACAATTGGTGAAAGAAGAATTAGCGCGATAAGGTTTGGGATTGCCATCAAACCATTTAATGCATCGGTCATTTTCCAAACCAACTCAAGACTCATCTGTGTACCAACAAAAATACCGATCACCCAAAGAATACGAAATGGTGTAATTACTCTGGGTCCCAATAAAAATTCAGCGCAGCGCTCGCCATAGTAACTCCAACCAAGCATCGTGGTGAAAGCAAACAATGCAACACACAGCGACAGAACAAGGTCGCCATAGGGAAGTGCTCCACTAAATGCGGCAAGGGTCATTGCCGCGCCTTGAGGCTCCCCGTTCCAAACGCCTGTCACGATCAGAACCAAGCCCGTCATCGTGCAAATGATCAAGGTGTCTATAAAGGTGCCTAACATCGCAATTGTGCCCTGCCGCACAGGGCTATTGGTCTCTGCAGCCGCGTGCGCGATAGGCGCAGAGCCTAAACCAGCCTCATTGGAAAAAATGCCTCGCGCAATACCCATCCGCAGCGCCAACATAAGAGTTGCACCTGCAAAACCGCCGGTGGCCGCTGCGCCATTAAATGCACTATCCACGACTAAAGCCACGGCAGATGGGATTAGTGATGCATGTGTTACTAGAATTATGAGTGTGGCGGTTATGTATAAAAGAGCCATAAAGGGTACAAGCTTCCCAGCCACGGTGGCTATACGCTTAATACCACCTAACAGCACCACGCCCACTAGCACGGCCATAACGACACCGCTAACTGCCGTTGGTACACTGAAATTAGTTTGTAGCACTTGGGACACGGCGTTAGATTGAACAGTGTTAGCCAAGCCAAAGCCGGCCAGAGAGCCGAACAGGGCAAAGGCCATTCCTAGCCACTTCCATCGTTTACCCAAACCATTTTTAATGTAGTACATAGGGCCACCCACTTTACGACCCAAGTCATCAGTCTCGCGATAATTCACCGCCAAAACAGCTTCTGCATACTTGGTAGCCATACCGACAAAAGCGGCGCACCACATCCAAAAAAGTGCTCCTGGACCTCCAAGACCAATTGCAGTGGCAACGCCTGCAATATTGCCCATTCCTATGGTCGATGAGAGAGAGGTCATTAAGGCGTTAAACGGCGTGATTTCTCCCTCGCCCGTACCTTTTCTACCCTTGAGAAGCTGACGGAACGCATAGGGTATTCGGCTAATCGTCATTCCTTTAAGGCCAATTGTCAGGTAAATACCCGTACCCAGTAATAGAGTCAGCATCACTGGACCCCACACAAAGTTATTTACAATATCAACAATTTGCTCAAACATACCTACCCCTTATTATTCTTTAGGCCGTCAATGCCTAGACTAAGCAAGTAGCACTAATTCCAGTTAGGCAATCGACCGCTCAACTAATGAGCGCATATTGGCCGCTGGGATATACTAAGCCTGTCTGTAGCTTCAAAAATCACTAAATAACTATCTGGAAGGCTCCGCTGTAACGCACACAGAGACCTATCCAGAATGACCGATGACCTTAGATAGCCTTGATAGTGCCTTTGGGTAACACTGCGTGAACAGCAACCTTTTGAAATTTAAGCTCTAAATTGTTACTGACTTCAAGAACAACATAATCACCCTCTAATTTGGTGATTTTCCCCAGCATGCCACTCGTTGTTACAACCTCGTCTCCCTTACCTAAGGCGCCAACAAGTTCATTATGCTCTTTCTGACGTTTGCGCTGAGGTCGAATGATCAAAAAGTACATGAAGCCAAAAAGCCCTGCGAACATTAATATAGTAATCATTGGATTTGGCTCGCCACCATTGGCGGCTTGAGCGAAGGCATTTGATACAAATAACATCTTTTATTTCCTTTATTTAATCTGATCTTTTTAAGAACAGCGTTTAGTGGGTATTATCCTAGGTTTTGCTTAATCCAGTCTAACGTATCCTCATGATGGCTTTTGGTCTTCACCTTACCCATTACATGGACAATCTTGCTTTGCTTATCAATAATGAATGTAGAGCGTAAAACGCCCATATATTCACGTCCCATAAATTTCTTTAGATCCCATGCCCCATAACTTTCTATTACGCTGTGATCTTCATCTGACAACAAGATGAAATTAAGCTCTTGTTTGTCCTCAAATTTAACCAAACGAGTAACCGAATCTGGGCTTACCCCAATTACCACGGTGTCTAAGTCATTAAATTCGCTGTAGCTATCTCTAATACCACACGCCTGTACCGTGCATCCCGGAGTCATTGCCTTGGGATAGAAATACACTACAACATTCTTTTTACCCTGGAAATCACTCAGCGAGACTATCTCACCCCGCTGGTTTGACAGAGTAAATGATGGAGCTTGATCGCCGACGATTGAAAATGCCACAAGGTCACCTTTAGAGTGGATATAAATGAGTGAGAGACTGTAGCAAACTTTGCCCATTGGATGTGACAAAAACCAGCGTGAGTTGTCGTTATATGCCGAGCATTTATAGCTTTATAAAAAAAACGCCACTGAGTATCACCCCAATGGCGTTTACAATTAACTGCTAACTGCCAACCGTTAGCACTAAGGCAGTAAGTGCTGAACGGCATCGCGCTCTTCAGTCAACTCTTGCTCCGTCGCAATCATTTTTGCACGGGAGAAGTCATTAATCTCCAGACCTTGGACGATAGTCCAATCGCCACCCGCACAGGCACATGGAAATGAGTAAATCAGACCTTCGGCAATACCATAACTACCGTCACTGTATACGCCCATGCTGACCCAATCGCCTTCAGTTGTACCCAATGCCCAACTACGCATATGAGCAATCGCCGCATTAGCTGCGGAGGCAGCACTTGAAGCGCCTCGAGCGCTAATGATTGCTGCCCCACGTTGTTGCACAGTAGGGATGAAGTCGCTCTCATACCAAGCCTGATCTACCATGTCGATGGCTGGCTGACCCTTAACTTTAGCTTCATGAAGATCAGGGTACTGAGTAGCCGAGTGATTGCCCCAAATGGTCATCTGAGTTACATCGTTAATAGTAGAGCCTGTCTTATCTGCAATTTGGCTCATCGCGCGATTGTGATCTAGACGAGTCATCGCTGTAAACTGGCGAGGATTGATATCCGGCGCGTTGCGCTGGGCAATCAATGAGTTGGTATTAGCAGGATTACCCACTACCAACACCTTAATCTCTTTACAGGCATTGTCGTTGAGCGCCTTGCCTTGTGCCGAGAATATCGCAGCATTAGCTTCTAACAAGTCCTTCCGCTCCATGCCTGGGCCTCGAGGACGTGCACCGACCAATAGCGCGTAATCCGAATCTTTAAATGCAACTGCAGCATCATCAGTGCAAATCATGCCTGCAAGAAGTGGGAACGCGCAATCATCCAGCTCCATTGCGACCCCGTTTAAAGCCTCAAGGGCCGGTGTGATTTCGAGCATTTGTAGAATAACAGGCTGATTAGGGCCAAGCATTTCGCCAGCAGCAATGCGGAACAACAGGGAATAACTAATCTGGCCTGCTGCGCCGGTAACAGTAACACGAACGGGTGAAGTCACAGTTTGTCTCCGAAAATAATAGTTGAGCGTTAAAAATTTGAACGGCATTATAAGTCGCCATCCGTAAAAAACATATCTAGCATTGGCTATTGCTACTATTAACTATCTTAATAGATGAATCTTAGCTGTCAGCCGTGCAGTTCCTTGTAACGTGTAGCCATACGTTGGTAGAGTTCATCCTTAAAATCCCCTGCAGACGTATCTAGCTGCGCTACAATTTCGACAAGATGCTCGTTGTCTTCAACACCGCCCCACTGCTTCTGATAACTTCCATCTTGATATCCATGATCCTGACGGAAAAAATTAAGTACATTCTTCCCAACATAGCCCACATAGAGTGTCTCAAAATCCATATTAATACCGACCATTAACCGGGCAAACCCAGACACATCAAAATCTTTAGTGGATAAGGTACTCTCGGTAAAGTGCTCGAGGTCAGACGCAAAATCGCCGCTCGATTTAGGGTTCGAGAATTCGTCCTCAACGATCGCCGTTATATCCTCAACCGAATACCCTTTAAGTAACAGCAAACTCAAACCAAAGTGCCATATATCAACAAGCTCAAGCGCTATTTGATCGACATCAGGTGTTTGTTTCTTCCACCACTTCCAGCCGTAATGATCCAACAACTCTGCACACTCAACCCATATAGCTCGATACCATTCGAAATTTTGCTCACGCCATCTAGCATGAACCTTAGTATTCATCTCATTTTGCAGTTCAAGCATCGTAGCCAATTGCTGCTTCATTCGTTATACCTCGTATTTATAGTGTTCAGAATTAATCAGGTACTACGCCCTAACGAAACTATTGCTCACCTTCTCTCGACCCAATATTGTATTGGGCCCATGACCGGTAACTACCACTGCCTCGTCATCAAGGCAATATATCCGATCTTTAATCGACATTACAATTTGGTCATAATTTCCACCAGGAAGGTCTGTACGGCCGATGCTACCCTGAAATAGAGTATCTCCTGCAATTAAAGTTTTGTACTCTTCAAACCAAAAACTGATCGACCCCGGCGTGTGGCCGGGCGTATGAATCGCGACGCCCCCACAGCAATTAAGCGCCTGATCATCTTTAAGATGACCATCTGGAACTGGAAGTTTAACTTCTGGTACGCCGAACATGGCACATTGCTGTTCAACCATATCCCACAAGAATTGATCACCTTCATGCAGATAAATGGGCGCTCCGGTTGCAGCTTTAATCTCTCCAGATGCTAAAATATGATCAAGATGAGCATGCGTATGAATAATGGCCACGACGGTAAGATTAAGCTCTGCCAACAATCCAAGTATTTTTTCTGCGTCCCCACCTGGATCAACTACTAGCGCCTTACCGGATATTTTGTCACCAATAATAGAGCAATTGCATTGCAAAGGCCCAACGGGGAACGTTCTGATAATGAATGGCGACATCTGCGCTTGATCAGTACTCATCGATAACTCTCTAGGTTATTACGGTTTACTCATTAATGCCTGCCAGTTTAAACAGTCAGAAAATTTTTGCGCCATTATTTCCGTTATTTCATTAAAAATAACGCCTGACGAAAAACCCGACGCCAGCCAAGTCATAACTTAAATTTAGGCAGGCTCGTTTACATTGTTAGCGTTGATTTATACGTTTGTGGAATATCATCCAACAAGCACTTGATAGTCGACACAAGTTCACCCTACGAGGCCGTTAATTGAACCCCCACACCTTGGATATCTAAACTGGAGTCTCCATTAAAACTGACCATATAACCGTCCCTTGAACTACCACTAGCTCGTCAACCAAATAAAGCGCCAAGCGTAATTGAACACTATCGCCAAGCGCAAACGTATGCTTGGATGAAACAAAGAAACCCCCATTTTTTCAAAGGGCATAAAATGTTGGTAAAGCTCATTTTGATTTTTAATATTTAAAGAACATGAAGTAGCATCAATGTCAGTAACCAAATCACCCAAAATCCCTTAGTTGCAAGTCCCAGCTTATCCTTCTCCATTTGCCAACTCCTCCGTTAAATCAATTTTAGACTCTAAGACACGTAAATTAACACCTCTTTTAATGACTACTCGCACTGGACAATTGAGCCCAATCCATGAACAAACCTTCTAGTAATAATTGCTGGTTAACATTGGATTGAGAAAACAGTAGCTGTCTGGCCGACATTAGTCGGTCCTGAAACTGAAACAACCTTCGATCACCGCCTCCCTGCCCTTCGTTAACGGCCAACCTATGAACGTAGTGCATATACCACTCAATAATATTATTGCCGTTTAATTTAACACACTGTTGAGCGGCCTCCACTGATGACAGGCTGCCACTAGCGACCCCATCAATAATCGCCTCAAAATTTTGCCTCAGCACCAATGTTCCGGACTCGATATTATGCAACGCAAGTAACGGACGCCCGCTTGACACCTCTATAGCCTTAGCTACGTCTGAACTATTTCCCGATACTTCCTTAAGCCAATGCGTTGCCACATCGTCACTAGGAGTAGAAAGGTATTGTTTTTGGCATCGACTTCTTATGGTCGGCAACAAAGCGTGTAAACGATCGCTAACCAATATAAGTAAGGTCTTTCCTTGTGGCTCCTCAAGGCTTTTAAGCAACGCATTAGACGCATTTATGTTCAGAGCGTCAGCAACCAAAATGAGTCCAATCTTCCAACCGCCTTGCTGAGCCGTGGTGTTTAATTTTGTACACAATCTGCGGACATCATCTACTCGAATATTTTTGCCGTCTTCCTCAGGTTCCAAAATAGTTAAATCAGGATGCGAGCCGGCCAGTAATAATTTACAGGGTTTACAACTTCCACAAGCATATTGATTAGCCTCAACACCACAGAGCATACGCTGAGCCAGGGTAATCGCTAAGCGTCTCTTTCCCACACCATTAGAGCCGTGAAGCAACAGCGCGTGGGGCATTCGATCAGTATCAATAGCCCGATTAAACCCCTCCCAAACGTCTTTCTGCCATGGGAGCGGGAGCGCTAAAGTGGTGTTTGCATATGCCATCAAACAGCCACTTTTGTGGTTGAAAAAAAAGTCTCCAGCACCGTCTTTATATCGAATTGAACCCCATCAAGAGATTGCGAAGCATCTATTACCGCATACCGCTGAGGGTCTTTTGCTGCAGCATTAAGATACCCCTGACGCACCCTTTCAAAGAACTCGACCTGCTCTTGCTCAAAACGATCAGGCGCACTCCGGTCACTAGCTCGCTTAAGACCAATTTCTACGGGTATATCCAAAATTAAGGTTAAGTCAGGTCGTAAAACACCTTGTACTAAGTGCTCTAAATGTTCGATCAAGGCACTGTCCATTCCTCGACCTGCACCTTGATAAGCGTACGTCGCGTCAGTGAAGCGATCACAAACAACCCACTTACCTTCGTCCAGACTGGGCATAATCACCTGATCTAGGTGCTGTGCTCGGCCAGCGAACATAAGTAGGAGTTCAGCGGTATCACAAATCTTTTCATCACTTGGCGTTAGTAATAACTGACGGACCTGCTCAGCCAGAGGAGTGCCACCAGGTTCTCGAGTAGCGAGGAATTCGATATTTTGCGCCAATAGCCAAGCCTGGATAAAGTCGATATTAGTCGTTTTACCGACCCCCTCAGTGCCTTCAATCGTTATAAATTTGCCGTGCATTTAAAACCTACTTTGAACTGTCCAATTAGTTTGGTGCAGACTGATAATTTTCCGCACGTTGCTCCAACTGATATTTTTTTACCGCGCCTAGATGCTCTTGTAGCGTACTAGAAAAATAATGCCCCCCGTCACCCCTGGCAACGAAGTATAGGCTAGAACCAGCCTTGGGATTAAGTGCCGCAGAAATAGAGGCTCCACTTGGCATTGCAATAGGCGTTGGCGGCAACCCCTTTATCATATACGTATTGTAGGGCGTCAGTTGACGTAAATCTCGGCGCCTAATATCACCATCATACCGATCACCCATACCGTAAATCACAGTAGGGTCAGTTTGCAGCCTCATACCTTTTAATAAACGCCTAACAAACACACCCGATATCGTCTCTCTCTCTTCGGCTAAGCCGGTTTCTTTTTCGATGATAGACGCCATGATCAAAGCCTCGTAAGGCGTCTCATAGGGCAATCCTGGCGCTCGCCTGGCCCACTCCTGCTCTAACACCCTATTCATTTTTCGATGCGCGCGGAGCATTATATCGAGCACTGTATCTGTTCCCAAATAATTATACGTATCTGGAAACAACCATCCTTCGATATTGTCGGTATCAACACCCGAAATTTTTAATTCTTTTAATAATTCCTTCTTGTCTATACCGTGAAATTGATCGATTGTAGACATGTGCGTTAACCACTGGTTAAAGCCCCAGCCTTCCACAAACGTAATCTGATGTTGTATGACCTCTCCCCTATTAAACTTTTTTAGCAAAGATAGGGCTGTATCATTAGAGCTAATACTATATGTACCCGCCTTAATCATAGTAAGCCCTGATGCTCTTGCATATAAATCAATGGCCCATGGACTAGAAATAATTCCTCGATAAAAAAGTTCTTCCGTTACATTGTGTACTCTAGCGCCCTTGTTAATTATGAATTCAGGGCTATCGCCGGCCAGTACTGACGAGTTAACCGGCTCGTTAAGTTTTATATCGATCATCACGAAAGTCACAACGCCACCTGCCAAAGCAGAGAGACTTAGAGCTATAATCGCTTGAAAGATCAGCTTCTTCATTGAAAACAAGGATAGTTATTAGACAACATGCACTGTAATTCTCTTGTGACCTTACCAATTTTTCGTGTCTCGGTTGATTGGTTATCAGCCGCACGGACACCGACAATGGGAACAATACCGCGAACCGAATTACAAATAAATAGTTCATCATACTCATCTAGATCCTCTTCCCCGATAACACCAAACTCCAGGCAAATGCCCATCAGGGGAAATATCTCTTCAATCAGCAGCGAACGCATGACACCTGAAACACCACAGGCATCAAGATCAGGTGTAATCCACCCGCCTGAAGCACCTCTAAGAAATATATTAGCTCGGGTGGTCTCAATAACTAAACCGTCATCATTCATCATTAAACCATCGTCACAGTCTCCAGAGTGTCGCTCACTAGCCGCAAGAACCTGTTCTAGCCTATTCAGATGCTTGATGCCTGCAAGCTGAGTATTTGCAGATATCCGCTGACCGCAACGCCAAAGACTAATACCCGTATTTCGATAATCCTGGAGGTTGGAAGGGGAAGCACTGTGACGAAAGATGATTCGTGGAGTACAGTCTTCAGAGCTCTCATATCCACGACCACCACTACCTGCGGTAACTATGATTTTAACAACACCATCCACAATAGATTGCTTGTGGAGTATCTCTTTAAACGCCAACACCGCTGAAGATAGCCGAGACAGGTTAATCTTTATCCCCAAACGACTCGCGTCGTTTTGAATCCTGGCTAAATGCCTATCTTTCAGTGGAAAATCTCCACCGAAATAACGGATCGACTCAAACAAGCCGTGGCCGTAAGCAAGCCCACGATCTGACAATAGCTCTGCTGAGCTAATATCGAGAAGCTCATCTTGCCCGTCAATAGTGTAGATAAAATCTGTAGTTGTCATAGTCCTATTAAACAAAACTTTTGGGCAAAAAAAAACCGCCCCAATAGGAGCGGCTTTCAGACGCGCTAGCCTTAGCTATTAGCGTTTATGTACGTAATTGCATCAGTTACTGTCGCAATTTTCTCTGCTTCCTCATCAGGAATCTCAGCGTCGAATTCTTCTTCAAGCGCCATAATCAGCTCTACTGTATCTAGCGAATCGGCGCCAAGGTCTTCAACAAAAGATGAAGTTACCTTAACATCTTCTTCTTTAACACCAAGTTGCTCAGCAACCATTTTAATAACTCGCTCTTCAATATTACTCATAGTATTTCCACTCCTTATAGGGGGTCTGGTGTATCTTCAAGTCTAGCCTATTTTTGTATTCTTTGTAGCTAGGGGCGGCATTTTACCCCAGATGGATCAAATTACTACCCTCATATTAAAAAAAACGCATTTAAACCAAAATCACTCGAGAGCTAATCGATATTGGTGTTTACATATAAAAGCCCGAATCGCAATTCACATATGTATTAATCGTCATCATGACATAAACATTCCGCCATTAATGTGGATGGTTTCCCCGGTAATATAACCAGCAGCATCACTAACCAAAAAGCTTACTACGGCAGCTATCTCGCTAGGCATGCCCAGTCTAGCCAGTGGGATCTGTGACAAAAGAGCATCTTTATTCGCTTCGGGTAAATCTCTAGTCATATCCGTATCAATAAAACCTGGCGCCACCGTATTCACAGTTATACTTCTTGATCCAATTTCCTTCGCAAGCGCTCGGCCAAACCCTTCCACCCCGGCCTTACTCGCCGAATAATTACTTTGCCCACTATTGCCCATAGACCCTACAACTGAGCTAATGTTCACAATCCGACCCCAACGCGCTTTAGTCATGGGTCTGACACATGCTTTACAAAGACGAAAAACAGCAGTCAGATTAGTATTAACTACATCCAACCATTCATCCTCTTTCATGCGCATTAAAATATTATCTTTGGTAATTCCAGCATTATTGATCAATATAGTCGGCGCGCCAAACATCTCAATCACCGACTTGAGCAGCTGCTCGATCGATTCTGTCTGAGTAACGTCAAGAACCATACCTGCACCAACACTTTTAGCATCAGCCAGTCTCTGGCTGATTTTATCAGCGCCCGATTGACTAGTAGCCGTACCTACCACTATGTAGCCAGCGGCGCCCAGATTATCGGCTATCGCAGCTCCGATACCACGACTTGCGCCGGTAACAAGTGCTATTTTAGATTCATCAGTCATAAATATTCCTTAAGTAATTAAACAGACAGCAATGCGTTCTCAAAGTTCTCAACATCATCTGTGGCAAACGAAATTAACTCTCTATCAATTCTTTTAGACAAACCATTTAAAACTTTACCGGGGCCACACTCTACTAGCCTATCGGCCCCGGCACTCTTCAATCTGAGCACGCAATCAACCCATTTTACGGGCTGAGCTATTTGGTCTAGCATTAGCATTTTGATTTTTTCAGGATCAGACTCAGTTTCGGCATGAACATTGTGAATGACCGGAATGGTTGGCTCAACAAAAGGCGTCTCTGCCACAAGGCCTCTAAGCCGGTCCGCCGCTGGCTCCATGAGTGATGTGTGGAAGGGAGCGCTGACGGGCAGTGACAAGACCCTTTTTGCGCCCGCCGCCTTACAGCAATTAATAGCTCTAGCAACAGCCATCGCGCTACCGGCGATCACGACCTGCCCTGGAGCATTAAAATTAACGGCGTCTACCACCTCATCATCTCTAGCATCAGTACAGGCTTGCAGAACAGCATCATCTGCCAAACCAATAATGGCAGCCATTGCACCCACTCCTACAGGAACTGCCTCTTGCATGTACATGCCACGAGCGCGCACAATTTTGAGGGCATCGGGAAATGTAACGGCACCCGCGCAGACTAAGGCAGACCATTCGCCTAAACTGTGCCCTGCTAGCTGGGATGGCAACGCACCTTTTCTATCTTGCCAAAGGCGCCAGATCGCAACGCTGGACGCTAAAAGTATCGGCTGGGTGCGCTCAGTGAGGTTGATCTCTTCTTGCGACCCCGATTGCACTAACTGCCAGAGGTCATATCCTAAAGTATCTGATGCCTCTAAAAAGGTGTCCTCAATCGTTGCATAAACCGACGCCAACTGACTCAACATGCCAATTTTCTGAGAACCCTGACCAGGAAAAACAAACGCTAAGTTTTTACTCATATATAATCACTCATTCACTATATTTTTCGATAATTTAGTCGTTAGCAAAGGCGCTAGTGCCTTTGGTAGATTACGCTCCGCAGCCTCAATGGCCACGTCAAGGGCATGGCCAAAGGCCTTTTCAGACGCGCTACCATGACTTTTAACAACCACGCCATTTAAGCCCAGTAGATAAGCGCCATTATAAAAAGCAGGGTCAAGCTTATCAATAAGCTGCTTAAAAGAGCGACTGGCAAGCCCAGCAGTCATTCTAGCTAACCAACTCTTACTCAATAAACCGCTCAACATGGCAGTGATCATGTTCGCTAGACCTTCACTAGTCTTCAGTGCAATATTTCCACCGAATCCATCACAGACCACTACATCTATAGCACCCTTGAAAATTTCATCACCCTCTAAAAAACCACCATAGTTAATAGAATCGTCATTCTCAAGGAGCGACGCCGCGAACTTTAAATCATCACTACCCTTGGTCTCTTCTTTTCCGACGTTTAACAATCCCACCGTAGGGTCATCGATGTCATCTAAAAGACTAGCGGTGAGACTCCCCAGCATCGCAAACTGATGCAATTGATCAGGCGAGCAGTCAATGTTAGCGCCAAGATCAAGCACATAAGTGCGGCCTGACATTGTTGGGAAGGTGGTACAGATTGCAGGACGCGATATTCCTGGAAGGGTCTTAAGATTAACGAGCCCAAGGGCCATGAGAGCCCCTGTGTTGCCTGCACTGATGCAAGCGTCAGCCTCTTGCTCAGACACGGCCTTAATGGCCAAGCCCATAGACGAAGACTGTTTGGTGCGTATTACCGCAGAGGGTTTGTCGTGATCACTGACCGATATATCGGTGTGCCTGACATCAATTCGGGACCGCAAGCTAGAATCCGTACAGGCGGACAGCTCCGCTTCAAGCGACAATCGATCACCAAACACTAAGGCGGTAACACTCAAATGGCGAGCTAAGCATGCGAGTAACGCTGAAACCGTAACTCGAGGACCAAACTCACCACCCATCGCATCAACTGCAATTCGGATTGAACAGGTCAAAGAGATACCTAGTCGGCACTTATCTCTAATACTTTTTTACCGCGATAAAATCCATCAGCGGTAACATGGTGACGCAAGTGCCTTTCTCCGCTCACTGTATCTGTCGATACAGTAGCAGCAGTCAATGCATCATGAGCACGGCGCATGCCACGCTTTGAACGGGTTTTACGACTCTTTTGAACGGCCATCAGATACTCCTAATTAAATTGCTTCACAGCGTCTACTTAAGCTTCAACTGTTTTAAAATGTTAAATGGGCTATCAGTTACAGCCTCATCACCACTAGATTCCGTCTCTTGCATAAAGCTATCGCCTGTACAGCTACCCATCTTATGATAGTTAACTGACGGCAAGGCCAATAAAATCTCATCTTCCAATAGCTCACTGAGATTAGCCATTCTATCTTCTACCAGCCAAGGCTCGTAGTTACTAGCAACCCTATTGAGATGATCCTCAGACCAAATCACCTGTACTGCAAAATCCGCTTTAAGATCAACCTTAACGGCATCTAAACACCGCTGACAAACCGCATGGACAGTAACGCTTGCGGTACCTCGAGCTACTTTTGCCCGTGATTCATCTAACTCAAACTGAACTGACGCCTCAAGCGAGCCACAAATACTTGAAACCGATGAGGCTAGCCTTGTAAGACTGTCACACTTAACCTCGCCCTCCAAAAGATATCCCTGGAGCGCTAGTTTTCGCGGGTCAATGTGAGTCGGCAGTGCCATAAAATAAGGTCGATCTCAGTTAGGCGCGCATCATAGGCACAACGCCATGATCTGTCAAAGAAATTTGCGTTAAAACGGGACTTATCTGGCTTGTTGCCTCACATTATAACTTATACTGTAATTTAAGACCTACGCACGCGGACGCTAGTGCCCAATAACACGGCCAAAGGATATAATATATGAGTCGCCTTATCCTCGCATCCAGCTCTATTTACAAAAAAGAACTGCTGAGCCGGTTGCAATGTAGCTTCCGGTGCGAATCACCACACATCGACGAGTCTCCAAAATCTTTTGAGACACCACCCATGGCCGCAGAAAGACTGGCTGTCGCTAAAGCCTCTAAAGTAGCCGCTCTATATTCAGATTGCCTGGTGATTGGAGCCGACCAGATCGCTGACCAAAATGATATCTTTATCAACAAGCCTGAAAGTCATGAGCAGGCTGTTAAGCAACTACAACAACAGTCCGGTCAAACCATACTGTTTCACAGCGGTCTAGCGCTAGCGCGATTGTGCCCAGATGGGACCATAGAGTGTCAATCGACGGTGAATTCCACACAGGTAACCTTTAAAAAGTTAAGTAACGAGACAATAGAGAAATACCTTTTGCTGGAGAAACCCTATGACTGCGCGGGAAGCTTTAAGGCTGAGGGTCTTGGAATAAGCCTTTTCAGCGAAATAAAGAGTACGGACCCCAGCTCTTTAATAGGGCTTCCTCTGATTGATCTTTGTAGACTTTTAGATAACTTCAACTATAACATAATCTAGACTTTACTACCGGAAATGGAGTTAAGCTATTGATTTTTAGATATATAGCTTTATATCAGAGAACGCGTCAAGGCAAGCTATTGGCTTATATTTAAGAAGCCTGTCCAACTCGTGAGCGCCGTAACTAACCCCGATGGCTGGAATTTTTGCAGCCTCAGCCATCGCCAGGTCAAACTCAGTATCACCCACCATGATCGCATCATTAGCTTTGACGTCAAACTGACGTAAAAGCTCTTCAAGCATTAACGGGTGAGGCTTTGAAAGGGTCTCATCCGCGCAACGTGATCCATCAAAAAAACCAACTAACCCCGTTGCCGCGATTACCCTATCAAGGCCCGCCCTACTTTTGCCCGTTGCCACCGCTAAAATATATCCGCTGGCATGCAAATCCTTCAACGTTTTTAGTACCCCAGGGAAAAAAGCGCAGGGATTTTGATCTTGCCGTCTAAAATGGGCCGAATACGAAGCCGCGAATCTATCCGCATCTGTTTGCCCTACACCAGGAAAAAGAGCGTTAATACACTCTCGCAACCCAAGGCCAATGATATTAGCGGCAGCAGCATGACTTGGGGCCTCTAGGTTATTGTCTCCTGCAGCAAGTCTAATGCAGGTCGCAATACGGTCGACTGAGTCACAAAGGGTTCCGTCCCAATCAAATATTAATAGTTTTGGAGTAGTAATCGCTAGAAGCCTCTATTCTGGAAGTTTTTTAAGTACGGCCGACAGGTCGGTGGGAACTGGCGCGTCAACTTCCACCCAGTCTCCTGAAAGCGGATGTTTAAAGCGCAAGCGGCACGCATGCAAAAATAAGCGTCTCAACCCTAGCTCGCGTGAACGACCATTAAACTCCTTGTCACCGTACTTGTCATCACCCGCTACAGGTGTCCCCGAAAATTGACAATGCACCCTTATTTGATGCGTTCTCCCTGTCTCTAACGTCACATCTAGTAAGGTTGCCTCTTTGAACCGACGATTAACCTTAAAATGCGTTACCGAAGCCTTACCTTCGGCATCGACCCGCACAATTCGCTCGCCGGAAGAAATCTGATTTTTGCGCAAAGGTGCATTAACTGTTGATTTTCCTTTCGGCCAAACACCCTTCACTAAGGTCAAATAACTCTTTTGTATCTGATTACGCTGCATCGCCTGCTGTATTTCTACAAGGACAGCGCGTTTTTTAGCAAACATCAGGCAACCCGAGGTTTCCCGGTCAAGTCGGTGAACCAACTCCAAAAAGCGCAGCTCTGGTCGCTCTAGCCTCATCGCCTCAATGGCTCCTAGCGAAATTCCACTTCCGCCGTGAACAGCTAGGCCACTTGGCTTATTAATGATCAACAACCCGTCATCCTCAAATAGGATATTTTCTGACAAATACCGCTTTAGCTGACTACCAACCACCGCTGACGCGCCCCGTTCAGCGACTCGAATAGGTGCTATACGGACAATATCATTCGCCTTTAATCGAGTATCAGCCTTTACACGGCCTTTATTAACCCGTATTTCGCCTTTTCGGAGAAGATTATAAATACGTGATTTAGGAACGCCTTTTAAATGCCTTATTAAGAAGTTATCGAGCCTTTGACCCTCATATTCAGGATCAACCTCAACAAAAGACACTTTATCAAACTGATTTTCTTGCACAGATCGGCTGCCTAGGTAAGTGGAAAGCCGCACATTGTACTCACCTAGATTCGGTTAAGATAACTAAATGATTGATTACAATTGTAGAAATTGTCGTTTGTTGGTATATTGCGCCCGTTCTTAGACCAAGTGTTTGAGAAAAACAAAGCCTAAAAATTGATTAGGCTAAGAATCCAAGGGTTTGTGCTCAAAGAGTTGGCCACAAACCCAAAGACTGCTGAGTGAGCTCAGCCAGTGAATGAACCAAAAAGATAACGGTTTAAAGTTGACCACACAATTGAGGCGCCAGTTTTAAGGCGGTAAGCATCGCCCCCAACTGTTGTAAATAAAATTGGTCAGCTGGATGAAAATACGAAAGACAAAGTATTGTATTCTAAGTTTAGCTAGAGATACTTGATATCACAGCAACTGCTGCTGGTATCTAGGGCAAATAAAAAAGGCCCATCTCGCAACTAATGGAACCAATACGCAAGAGGTAATTTAGCGCACTCAGCACTAAATGCCGATGAGGCCCGTATTACAAGGGTCTTGACCTTATTTGGTGGGGCGCGCAATAAGATTATTTGCGTCTGCGCCATGGGTTTTGGTTAATGTCTCGGCCTAACGGCTTTCGTATTTCCGTACTTCTCTTTTCTGTCCTTTCACTACTGCTCACTCCTAATAACGAGTAAAGGTGAATTATGAAACGCATGTTAATTAACGCATCGCACACTGAAGAAGTGCGCGTAGCGATGGTAGACGGTCAACGATTGTACGATTTAGATATCGAAAACCGCACTAGAGAACAAAAGAAATCAAACATCTATAAGGGTAAAATCACCCGAGTAGAACCAAGTTTAGAAGCCGCCTTTGTTGATTACGGCGCAGACCGGCACGGCTTTCTGCCATTAAAAGAAGTCTCTAGAGAATATTTCAAAAAAGGCGCCTCTGAAGGTGGTCGAGTAACCATCAAAGACGCCCTGAGAGAAGGACAAGAAGTCGTTGTTCAGGTCGAGAAAGAAGAAAGAAGCAATAAGGGCGCTGCACTCACTACGTTTATTAGCCTGGCAGGCCGCTATCTTGTTTTGATGCCGAATAATCCGCGTGCGGGTGGAATTTCACGTCGAATTGAAGGTGACGAACGTGCAGACTTGCGCGAAGCCATGCGTGGATTAGACATTCCAGACGGAATGGGCGCCATAGTAAGAACAGCTGGTATCGGCCGAGCGACAGAAGAGTTGCAATGGGACTTCAACTACCTGCTTCAACTGTGGAATACCATCACAGACGAATCTAGCAAGGCAAAAGCACCCCATTTTTTATTCCAAGAAAGCAACGTTATTGTCCGCGCCATTCGCGACTATCTGCGGCATGATGTCGGTGAGGTGATTGTCGACGGAGAAGAAGCGTATGCTCTTGCAGCTGCGTTTATCGGCACCGTAATGCCTGACTTTACCAGTAAGGTAAAGTACTACCAAGACGAGATACCGCTGTTTAATCGCTACCAGATTGAGAATCAAATCGAGACAGCTTTTTGTCGCGAAGTAACACTTCCATCTGGCGGGTCTATCGTGATCGATATTACCGAAGCTATGGTTTCAATTGACATTAACTCTGCCAGGGCAACTAAAGGCAGTGACATTGAAGAAACCGCGTTTAACACAAACAAGGAAGCCGCTGAGGAAATTGGCCGCCAACTAAGATTGCGCGATGTTGGTGGACTCATTGTAATTGACTTTATCGACATGCTGAGCAGCCGTCATCAGAAAGAAGTTGAAAACAAAATGCGCGACGCTCTAGAGGTTGATCGAGCCAGAGTTCAAGTAGGTCGTATCTCACGCTTTGGCTTGTTAGAAATGTCACGACAGCGTCTACGGCCTTCACTGGAAGAGACGATGTCCAGGACCTGCCCTCGCTGTAAGGGGCAAGGAACCATACGAGGAACACGATCACTTGCGCTTTCAATATTGCGTCTGGTGGAGGAAGAAGCTCAGAAAGAATTTACTCGAGAAATTCGCGCTATTGTTCCAGTCCCAGTTGCGACATTCTTGCTTAACGAAAAACGTAAAGAAATATTAGATATCGAGTCGCGCAATAAATTACAGGTCACTGTGTTACCTAACACCGAAATGGAAACACCACACTTTGATGTCGTGCGAATACGAAATCAAGACGAAGACTCATCAGACTTCAGCTACCGCTTAGCTAACGAACTAAGCAAGGCAGAAGAAGAAGTTGTCTCAGACGCCACTGCGCCAACAGCTGCACCGGTGCCTGCGGTCAAAACGCTCATCCCATCAACGCCTGCGCCTACGGTTACTGCACCTGCGCCTTCACCTACGGCGGCTCAAGACAAGAGTCCTGGACTCGTTAAGCGACTTTGGGCAAGCATGTTTGGTGAAACCGAAGAAAAAGTGGAAGAGAAAAAGCCCGCGCCGCGTAATCGCAACAATCAAAATAGAAGCCGAGGTGGTAGAAACAGTCGCCCTAACCAAAATAATCGTCGCCCCAATAACCGAAACAATGAAAATCGCGGCGTCGATAACAAACAAACCAGTGATAAAACGAATGATAAAGCCAATGATCAAAAGGCTAATCAACCGAATGATCAAAAGAATGAATCGAGGAATAACCAAAACCGAAATAGCGGCAATCGAAGAAACAAAAACAATAAGCCGAAAGACCAAGACAACAAGCCAGTGGTTTCTGCAGATACAGCAGTAACAGCTTCCACTGACTCTGCGTCTAATATAGCTAAGGCAGACCAACTGCAACGTCGTCCCGATGATAAGCGCCGAGGGCCTCGCCGTCGTCGTCAGCGGCAAGACGTTCCGCAAGAAATGTTAGATCAAACAGCGGTAATTTTGGGCAGTGAAGGTACGAAAGCAGATGCCAAACCAAGCGCGCCTCAAGAGGCTAAAGCCGAAGCAGCAAAAGACCAAACGGTGCCAGCTGTAACTGCAGATACCTCAGCGCCGGCTGTTGCTCAAACTGTAGGCACTGAGGCAACCAAACCAAAAGCCACTCGCACTAGGCGCAAAGCACCTGCTAAGCCAAAGATAACCCCAGCCGCGCCCGAAGCAGGCAACACTGCTGTAACTGATGAGAAGCCTGCAACGGCAACTCAGGCAGAGGCAGATCCAAAGACGGTAAAGAAACCTGCAGCTAAAGCTAAGCCCAAAGCTGTCAAGAAGCCTGCGACCACTAAGCCAGGCGACGTCGAAGCACCCAAGGAAGTCAGAGCAAGCAATGACCCAAGGAAAAAACCAAAGCCAGTAGTGAAGGTGGCGGTGAGTACAGAGCGCGTTCAGACAGCTACTCCAGCGGTTAAAGCCCCGGCAGCAGCACCTGCTCCAAACCCCTCCGCTGCGACGGAAAAGCCTGTAGCACGTGCATCCAATGATCCACGTAAAAAGCGAGCTGCAGCCAAGCCAAAAAAGGCAGTGGCTAAAAAAGCTGCTGCCAACGTAGACACAAATACTGATTCCACCGATTAAAATACACCAAAGGTGCAATTGGTACTTGTTAGAAGAAAAAGGCGCTGTATAATCGCGCCTTCAATTGGTGGGATGGCAGAGCGGTTGAATGCACCAGTCTTGAAAACTGGCTTAGGTTTATAGCCTAACTAGGGTTCGAATCCCTATCCCACCGCCATATCGATTAATTAAACCCTTGTTTTTACAGGGGTTTTTTTATGTCCGTCATGATTTAACTCGCCTTGGTACACTTTTTGGTACACCTTAGCTTTATTAAATGCACTTTTACCCTAAACAATGACCTTCTCTGACACCGTTTCGTCACTTTAACCATATACCCAATTTCGACAAGATTATGTCGCTTGGCACTGTAAACATATCTCAGTAGACTCTATAGAACTTGACGAGACTATAAGGGATAAAATGTGAACGAAATCACTAAACAACAATTACTCGAATTATCCCATGATTATGTTATTGCCTGGCATGATGTTCAGACGCATCGTAACGGTATGACTCACGATAATTTAGATAGCAGTATTATTGTAATTAAAATGAGTAATATTTTTGTTGGTGACTATCGTATCGCGGCAGATAGACTATTAACGTGTCCGTTTGTAGAGCTTCTTTCCTCAGAGTATGCTCATGATATATACGATATTCTTCGAGCGCTTAATGAGCCCTATGGAACATCTACAAGCCTCAGCGACGAGTACATAGACACCGACGAAGAAAGTCATTATGACGACCAGCTTCGCCTAGGACTGTTCTATGTTATTGCCGCGGCTATTCAGGTATCTAGTAATCCTGAGCGTTTTTCTCATGATGGTGTTGCTCAGGGGCTTCTTAAGCCAGTCATCCTTAACAAGGATGTAGTTAGATATGCCAAAGGGCTTGCAAAATCTATAACAAAATCAAAGGATTTAGAGATTGGCGGCCTCCTTCCACTAATAGAAGAGCTAGCGCTGGGTGGCGCCTATGGAGAAGCTTTAGCGCCAGTTGATGAAGATACAGTCCGGGTGGTCAGAGAAATTAGCCTAATAAGCAAACGAGTGTTTGTTACTAAGAATAATCGAACTCAAGGTAGATTCTCTGCCGTCGCTATTAAGGGCATATTAAAAATTCTGAACCATATTGGTTATCTCGATCGAAGTATAAAAGTTAGGCAAATCCGCAATATTCAAGGGAAGTTAAAAAATGATAAGTCTAAACCCCTAACATTCAATCAACTGGATATAGATTGGAGTTTTTAGTTCGGCACTAAACACCTTAATTTTGTGTTATGAATGCCGATTAGACCTAGTGTGAAAATCACACATGTGCGTATTATGCAATACCTGTAAAGACAAACAATTAACTACTTACAGGTGAATAGCATGCAAGATATAAACGAAATTCCTAGATTACTTCGCTGGAAACAAGTTCAGGAACTAATCCCATTTAGCCGTTCCTATATATACAACCTCATATCCAAAGGTAGATTCCCCTCCCCTGTAAAGCTTATTGAAGGCGGCCGCGGCGCTGGCTGGTGGGAACACGAGATACGCGCTTATGTTGAAAGCAGGCATCAAGATACTCGCGGGAGCAGCCATAATGAAGAGGTCTAATCCTATCGAACAGTTTCGGACTCGCCCCTCTTCAAGAGCCTATGCAGTAAGAGCCAAATGTGCGGAGTGCGTTGGCTGCACTCCCGATCACTTAGAAAAGGGCTTCAAGGGCTCTATTTCGTCTTGTTCGTCATACTCCTGCCCTTTGCATAGGTTTCGTCCTTTCCAGGCTAAAACAACCGCTAAGTAGTCAAAAAATCATTACTTAGAGTACATTAAAAAGAGGTTGCGAAGAGATGCCAAGCAGACTAAAGGTAAAGGGAAGAAAAGAGTCGGGCCGCTTCGTCGCGCTACCTCATCATTTACTAAACAGTCCGGACTATATCAAGAGGTCAACGAAGGCTAAGGCGTTGCTTATTGACTTGGCCTATCAATACGATGGCAAGAATAACGGTAATCTCACTGCGGCGTTTACTATTCTGCAAAAGAGAGGTTGGGTAAGGAATGCAACCATATCTGCTGCAATTAAAGAATTGTTGGGTGCTAGGCTAATTATCAGGACGCGTGAGGGTAAGTTTCAGAACCCCCATAGCCGATGTGCTCTTTATGCTATTTCATGGCGACAGATAGATGAATGTAGAGGTAAAGACCTGGAATTAAATCCAACTAGAGTACCCCCAAGAGCCTTTTCAATGGAGAATAAATAACGAATACCCCGTTACTAAAATAGTAACCAGTGGGTACTCAAATGGTAGCCAAAGGGTTCATAAGGGGGTAATCTCAATATCTATGTATACTTAAATAGTATCGAAAACCGCATATTTATAGGCTTACCTTGTTACTCAAAGAGTACACCTTTATATATTTACCACAGATAGAGGGTTTAAAAGGGAATTTAACAGATGAACAGCAAGCTAAAACTATTTCTCATCCTCATTCTTATTTCATTATCTGGCCTGAGTTTTGCCGTTGACACGGGCAATGGTGGACTTCCTGATGATT
>Ga0209091_10000962_pt1 | contig 26541 bp, 36 predicted proteins | sample ArcticOcean_MG_C_6_FD_187438 | JGI IMG/M metagenome (GOLD analysis project Ga0209091, IMG submission 187438) | Marine microbial communities from western Arctic Ocean - ArcticOcean_MG_CB8_128 (SPAdes) (version 2) | ecosystem: Environmental > Aquatic > Marine > Oceanic | place: Arctic Ocean...
AAGGTGTCGTGCGTTCTTTTTTAACTTTTTTTTAGCTTCGTCAAGTTCAGCTTTAAGTGTAGCTTTTTCTTTTTCAAGTAAAATAATTTTCATCTCTGGCGTCTCTAGAAGTTTGTCTACTATTTTATTTGCCATTGGTTGGACCTGTTCACCGGTCAGCGGGAACACTTTATATTTATCTTTAGGAGTATGTTGTGTGGTTTGTGATATCTGTCTCAAATTTCTAGGTATTTCACTTACGGGAACGTCCGAGTTTAATGCATTTGTTAAACTGCGTTTAAGTTTGTCGCTAGCAATTTTGATTCCTGATTTTTCTTTTAATACAAGCTGTCCTACTTTTTCTTCTTTTTCTTCCTTTACTGCAAGTGCTGCTTTATCTACTAATTCAGAGATATTGTTTTCACTCGGATTTCTCTCTTTTCCTCTATTCATATATATATTAACTGAAGAAAAATTATTAATCTCATTTCTCACAAATCGTAATTATTAAAAAAATTGAAAACTTTTTATACTATAATATCTAAAGTATACAACAATTATAAAAACTTTCAAGAAAACTTTCAAAAACATGACTTCTCTCACTTTTACACCTCGTCGTCGCGTGACCAAGCGTTTCTGCAAGGTCTGTTTCGACTCCAAAAAACCAGAAAAGGAATTCACGTCGCACTTTGTCAAAAACCAGCCTGGACCCAAAGGAAGGGTTGTCTGTCCAACCCTTCTCGCAACTATCTGTCGCTACTGCAGATGCAGCGGACATTTCAAAAGTCACTGCCCCAAGTTGTCTCAACCCAAACGTAAACTTCCTCGTAAACCTCAGACAACCACTGACAACGAAGGATGGACTACCAATGGAGTAATCAAAATTTGTCAACCTCGTCGCGTTGCACAATTGAGTAAAAAAGTGGTCAACATCTTCGATGAGTTAAGAGAAGAACCTTCTAAACCTGTCCACAACGAACATGTTCCAACTGCAAAAAAAGCTCCTGCTCTCCAAGGTGCTTGGAAAGTTCATTTCCAGATTGGAAAACCGGTCCAAGCCGTCCAAGCCGTCCAAGCCGTCCAAGCCGTCCAAGCCGTCCAAGAGCCAATCGACCACAAAGCAAAAAAACGCGCGAATCGCATTCAACAGCTTGAAGTGGAGTTGGCCTCTGCCAAAGCAGATTTGGAGGAGGAAAAAACCAACAAAACCAGTTGGGCCGATGCAGGAGACATTGAAGACGCCGAACTACGCGTTGAATGTCTCGAAGAGAAACTTGAACGTCTCAAAACTAAAAAACTAAAAAACTAAAAAACTAAAAAAACTAAAAAAACTAAAAAAAACAAAAGGCAAAATTGCACACACAAAGTCCTTTTTATTGTACAATTTTTACTTAGAGATATGGTGTTATTATTAACCAATATGGCTACTGAACAAAGAATTAAAAAGGAATATGAAAATTTTGCAGCAGACCCACCTGGCAATTGCAGCGCTGGACCATTGGACGGAGACGATTGGTTAATTTGGCAAGCCACTATATTGGGCCCAGTCGATTCTCCTTACGAAGGAGGTATTTTTGTATTAGACATCCAATTTCCCGAATTATATCCTTACAAACCGCCAAAAATTTCTTTCGTTACCAAAATTTATCATCCGAATATCAATTCTAGCGGTGGTATATGTCTTGATATTTTAAAAGACAACTGGAGTCCGGCTTTAACCATTTCAAAAGTGCTGTTGTCGATTTGTTCACTTCTTACCGACCCGAATCCTGATGACCCGCTTGTACTCGATATTGCAAATATGTACAAAAATGATATTGATAAATATAAAAGAACCGCGAAACTTTGGACTATCCAGTTTGCTATGCAATAATTCCAATAATAAATTGAATTTATTTCTACTTTAATTATAAGTATAAATAAACAATGTATGCTTCAACTAAACTGCGCAAAATCCGTGAAATTTGTATTAACAATGGTCATGTCATAGATGAATGCCGTATAAAAAAGGCATGTCTTACTTCAAATTTTGATATACAAGATGCTGCTCAGAAACTTTTAAAAGAAGAAAGTTTTAAAATAAAACTATTTGAATTATCAAAAACATGCGGATATTATCCAAGTAAAAATATTATAAATTGGTGTTGTAAAAAAAAACATTTTAACCGGGAAAAAACATTAAATTATTTCATTAAAATAAGTAAATCCAGAATAGCATTAACAAACGAGTGTCAACTGACCAACATCACCGAGGATACTTTAGATAATGCTATTATGGCGCATTGTGGTTATGTTCCGGGTGCTCATAAACAATTGATGCAGGACTTTGCATATTCCCAGGTACATCGATGATTTCAAATGTCCCCTGTGGGAAGGTGTCGCGATAATTTACAGAATTATCAAAATATTTTTTTATCGCATTGCATATTGTTTGATGTGTAGCAATTAAAATACATTTATCGGTATCTTTATATTTTTCAATCAATTTCCATATAAATGGACTGACTCTGTTATTGATGTCAATATCACGTTCAACATGACTTATATTTGCCACATTTAACTTACCTTTGTATTCCCCTATTATGTTTTTGAACTGAGGATATTTTTCATACAATTCGCTCACTTCGTGTTTGTAATTGGAATAAGTGAATTCATCAGATTTTAATGCTTCATAAAATGAATTTTCAATGTTTACTTTACACCCATATTTTTCACAAAACGGATATATTGTTTGTAAAACTCTCGGAAACGGCGACGAATAAATTTCATCAATTTGGATTTTTTCCAATTGTCCAATCAACTCGTTCGCCTGCTGCAAACCCTCAGGAGTAAGAGACGTTTCAAACAATGGACTTCCATATCTTTTCCCATGTCTTAGGATAATAATTCTCATATTGTGTATTGAATTATTATTCTTAATAATATTTTTATTATTAATAAAATATTTAATCAATTTATTTACGTTTCATAAATGATGCACAACATCCAGTGGCGACGTCAACAATCGCGTTAACATCTAATTCGCCTTTGGAAGCCATTATAACTAAATCTAAAGTATTTCCTAAAACGCCTTGTTCTATTATATCCAATAAAAGTTTTTCTTTTTCATCAGCAATAGGAGCATCAACAATCGCTTGACGTACAAGTTTAATAGCAAGTTCTTTTTGCTCCGCGCCTTTGACCGGAGTAGTTTCTACAACCTCCATTGCTAATTGGAGGACTTTGACAATTGTACCGGCATTGATTTCCATGTCGCCGATTTTATTTTTTAAATCAGCAGATGCATTGGCAGAATCAGACATTATATATTACCTAAATAAAAAAAATGAAAATCAAATTGATTTTGAAATATATTATAAGACTTCTAATATAATTTATAATGCCAAAAATAAACCAAATGGTTAAAATCAATACTTTCGTGGTCGTCAAGAATACCACAATACAAAAATGAATGACGCCTCACTAAAACAATGTTTAATGGTAAAATAGAATTAATGTTGAAAATAACGTCAAAATAAACTCCATCGCCAGTTGGAAAAGTCGCTCAAATGTCCGAATAAAATATTTATTATGACGAACTATTAAAATGAAGAAGAACATTCAATTAACAGATATACCACTATCCTTTGTTCTGCGCTGAATCGCTCTTTTAGCGGCCATCGAACGTCCTGTCACAACATTATTAGCTTTGGTTCTACTTTCTTTTCCCGAAACCAATCTTGAATTTTTGGATTTTGGATTGGATTTATTAGATTTAAAAGAATTAAATCCATTTTTTGTTCTTCCATGTGTTAAAGCTGGCATATATAATAACTAAATAAAAAAATTGAACATCTAAAACACTTTGAAAATAAACATACCACAAAAAATCAACAACATGTCCCTCTCAGTATTACGCTTTAATTGTCCAGAAAATGAACCCCCTTCGGGAAATAACGAAGGGGAAATGAGACTTTATATAAATGACATAAATGAACCAGCGCTCAGAATTTGCATAAAAAGATATAATGAATACGAGTGGTGTGCAATGGACGATATAAGTGCGGCAAATTGGATGAAATATCGTGATGACATCGGTAGGGTATATGCACAATCTTCTTTTAGTACCAAATCAAACACACATTCACCTATTGATAATAATATGATAATTTCCATTTTATCCATCCTTACAACTTCTCAAAGAAAAGATTGGTTTAAAAAACATCCAGAGTATACAAAAAATGTTTGCACAGGCTGTGGCAAATTTTGCAATGAGATGAAAAAATGTGTCCATTTGGATTGCACAGGTATGTGTAAAGTTTGTTTTGATAAAACAAATGAACTCGAGTTTGAAGTGTGCGGTTGTTGTGAACAAAAGCAAGAGTTGCAATGTCCAATTTGCCAAGACACTCACCTTGTTAACAATATGATAAAGTCAGAAACTTGCTGCCATCACGTGTGCTACAAGTGTTTTGGTATGTCTATTAAAACTTCTAGGCCTCTGGCGAATTGTCCAATGTGTCGTTCTGTATTCTGTGAAAATCTTGTGGAAAATAACAGCGGGATGGAAAGTGATAGCGATTATTCGGACGACGACATGCCACCACTAGAAGACAATATTGTACCACTTGCTGCACCACTGGAAAGTTTTGCATCTGAAGAATATTGGGTACAGACAGCAATTATGGAATGGTCCCATGACAATCTCGATGGTGTTAATGTATAATTCAAACATTTTGCTTTTTAGCTATAATTAATGGTACAATATTCATATTAGATATACCTATTTTCATATTAAATATTCTTCTATGTAATCTCCATTTTTTACGTCTAAGTTTTACAAATTCAGCTTTCATTTCTTTAAAGACTCCTGTTTTATTTTTATGTTCTTTAATTTCCAAAGCAACTTTCTTGTGCTCAGTTTCAGTTTTTTTTAATTTTTGAACTTCTTTTTTTAAAAAATCAGGTGCATCTTTCCGCCGCGAATATTGGCGAAGTATTTTAAATTTATATTTGTCGAGCGTGTTCATAATGACGTGAGCGGCAGGAATGTTATAATCGTTTACACCTAGATTATTACACAATGGACATTTATTATTACCACCTCTAAACCAATGCATGATGCAATTTTGATGGAATGAATGATTGCATTCTGGTAATTTATATTGTGTTTCGCTATCCAATAATTCAAGACATACAATACATTTATCAATTTCTTCGTTATTTTCAACACCATGAATATTAATTGACATTATTAAGTATAATTCTATATTTTTAATTCATTTTAATTAGTATTATAGAATTACTTAAAGAACAATACGATAATTGTATTGGTACATTATAAATAATTTCATCAGCAGACGAATACTATTGTTATTTAAGGATGACGTGAAGAGTTTGATTAAGACGCAAGTAGCAATGTCACTGAGATACTCAATTGGTATACGTGCAAAGTGTATATCGATTGTCGGGTGTTCAATTCACCTCGTCGGAAATATCTGCGGGAAGAAATTTATCAACAAAACATAAGCCCTCTTTGTGTAATGGTAACATTTAAGACTTCCATTCTTAAGCCCCTGGTTTAATTCCCGGAGGGTGCATTTACAAATACTTTTAAAGAAAATATTTGTATAATATATAATGGCAAAAACTCGTAAACACTCTCGTTCAAAAAAACATCACAAAACACTTATGAAAAGCTTAAGAAAAGCAATTTCGCGCGTTAATAAAACGGCTCGTATTGTCGCAAGAACTATTGAAAAACCTGTATTAAAAGTTACAAGAACAGGTTTGGGTATAATTCTCAAACCAAGACTCAACTTTAAGCGCAAGTCCAACAAGCGCAAGTCCAACAAGCGCAAGTCCAACAAGCGCAAGTCCAACAAGCGCAAGTCCAACAAGCGCAAGTCCAACAAGCGCAAGTCCAACAAGCGCCGCCGTTAATTATTTTCAATAATAATATTAAGAACCATTTAATATTATCATCCATATGATTTTACGCTCGTCCAAACAAACATCACCACCCATCAAGTTAGAAATTCAGGAAAAAACAACTAAAAAAAAGGCACTAAAAAAAAAGAACCGACTTATAAATATGCATAAATATTGGCAAAAACGTTTTAAACTTAAGAAAAAAAATCGATTAATATTAATTTGTCAATAAAAAGTATATGAAAATTTTAAAAAATGTATATTTATTCCATGAAACACATTTACCAGAAGAAGGTTGGTTCCAAGGTTGTTATAAATGTGAAATGATAACAAGTAAAACAATTTGTTATAAAAATATACATGTCTACGATAAAACTATCAAATTTGTTGTTTATATTTGCAATAAATGTACAAAACTTTTTAAAAATGATACAGAAAAAAATTTTATATTTTCTAGTAAATGTAATAATTTTATATCAGAATATTTAGAATCCCGTAGACCCAAAACCCCCGACCCCTCTTGTTGTTTCTTCTAGAGAATCAACAATAATTACTCTAAAAGCATGCAAATCCGGCATGCAAATTTGCAACAATCTTGAATAGGGTTTTGCATTTTGACTCCATTTACCGCCTTCAAATGTTGGTCCGATTCTAGAAATATTGTCAAATGCACCCATCAAATTACCTCTATATCCACTATCAATGATTCCTGTATTATTTGCTAGACGCAACGGAGTTTTATAAATAGAAGAACGAGCATACATGTAGAATGCCATTGGCTTTTCTGCCCAGTCCCATCTGTTATGAACAACATAGTAAGCAGCACATTGAATCTTCATGTCTATTAGTTTTGTTTCTCCAGAATGAATAACCACATTCTCCATTGGGGTAAATATATCAAAACCGGAATCTTTATGAGGATTATTTTTATATTCCTCAGTATTCATTTTCGCCACAGCATTTTTATACAAATTCTTCAAGTCTTCATCGTCGCTCGCAATTTTAATTTTGAGTAAGTACATATTGTGATTGTAAGTATAATTATATAAATATATTTATAATCAATTTTATCATACACAACCCTTATGAGCATGAGGTTTTGTATTTGCAGATTTACAATAACTAATATTCAAGTCAAAACTATCTATGGTCAACTTGGCTTTACCATCATGACCACATCCATTTGAAAATTTAGGTATTTGTACAGAAATGGTTTGTTTACCAGTTCCTAGAGGCACAGATGTTGTCATACCCGCACACCAAGTAAATACTAAGTCAACATTTCCAGGAGTATTATTAATTACGAAAGTATAAATCTCTCCAGGAACTAAACATTTCGGTTTACAACACCCTTTAAATGATATTTTTGAACCATTATAAGTCAAATATATTGTTTTGGGTCCTGTGCAACTGACAGATGCTCTAACAATGGAAGTTTGCTCACTTGAGCTGCGATTATGAGGAAGATATTTACCAATAGGATTTCTTTCACTATTAATTCTATTATATCGAACCACATCAGTTCTGCCACAACCCCAATCAGTTCTACCACAACCTATTTTTTTCTCACAAGACAGGTCTTTCTTCTCTTTGCCTTTTGTATTAAATGCTTCCGGACATGTTAACATTTTTCCTTTTACATCAGAAATATGCGCACTGGCGCTATTATCAGGAGATTGTTTCCATGTAATTTTATTTTTCGCTCTAAGCCCCATCATACCACTTTGACGTTTTAAATATGTATTGTAACTCATTTGCTGGGCCACGCAATCTTTTGCACATTTCGAGCCACAGCACCCTCCACTTTTCGCGACACAAGGTTTATTTCCCCCACAACCCCATCTAGTAACTTTACTACTTCTAACATTTCCACGCCCTGTCATATTTAATGCAAAACATTTTTTACTTCGCATATTCATTTTCCTTTTTTCTCTTGTTTTTCTTGCCAGCACTGCCAAAGACATTCTATACACTACCACAAGAAATTAAATAAACAGATTAAATAATCAAGTAAAATCTATCAGTTGTGTTTTCCTCAAGGCATCTATCCAATGCCCAATATAATTTTGTACCATATAGTCTATCCAAAATGACCCGATGTTCATTCAATACTACATATTCTCCCATCAAACAAAAAGTAACCATGCTCCCTAAACTATAATAGGATGACTTCCAGTGTAATTTATCTGGAATACTAGTTAATTTATTCATTTCTGGAGAGAAAAAAGAATCTCTTTTGTAAGCTTCAGAAATGATAATATGTTCATTTTTAATTTCATACATTTTTTTTGAATTAATATAAAAATAATGTTTTCCGTTAACTACAAGTATGTCATTTAAATTTAAAAAAGGAATTCCCAAGCGAAACATCTCTAAAGATTGGATTTGGTTACCAACATCATATAACAAAGCTTCGCATTCGTTATATGTTAAATTGCGTTTTTTTGTAACTATATTGTTCAACATCTGCATATTATTGGCTTTAATGATATACTCTTTTGTATTTCCATCATTTTTCTCCGAAAGTATTTTTAAAAGTGAAAAGGGAAAATTCATCCAAAATTTCTTATACTTTCCATCCCATTTCTTGAACAAAAATACATATTCATCCTTTTTATGTTTCCTGATTTGCAAAATATCATCTTCATGCAAAATGGTCATATATGATAATATCACATTAATTTTAAATTGTATAACCCGAATTACTCTTTGCTAATGGAATTACTCGCAAAAAAAATCTCCCTAAACGGCACCCCATTTTAAACTAACGATAGCCACGTACCATTGCTCTCCCGGCACCCATTGTTGCTCCACGACGAGCGTTTCTGCAATTGAAAATATCACTACAACCAATTTCTCCTATGCACAGAGCGATGGCAATTATTATCAGCGTACCAAATGTAAAGAACACCATTATAAGACTACATGTGGCGTACATTGAACATACTTCTATTGCCGCGCCAACAAGAAGGTCAGTTATAATTTCTTCGATAATATTATCGTCATCATCTTCGGCCCGTGCCACAGAGACAAATATAAAGAATGCAAAGTATGGAAGGATATTAAAGGATTTTTTCATTTTGAATTTACTTTGATACTTATTTCAATAAAAATTTTCAATTTTTTTATTGAAATAAAAAAGATTTTTTTTCGTCTGTGTTTTATTCACAGGGTTTATTTATTTTATTTTTTCCAGAATGCTTTTGTTGGATTACAGAAGGTGTTCTGGTTTCCCCGCAGTTTGCGGCGGTATTCATCGAAGTAAACTTCAGTGATGTGGATGGCACAATACCATTTTTTGATGTGCCTTTCGTCGTGCTCTTGTTGATTAAGGACAAACTCGTCTGTTTGGATTTGCGTCGTTTGGTGAAACGGCTGGACGACACATGCCTTTGCAATACACTTTCCTTTGCAGGAAATGTATATAATGTCGTCCTTTTGGATTTTAGAGATGTTGGTAGTAGGAGAACGACCCCATGATTGCTTCATAAATCGAGCATGTTCCTGCGCGAAAGCAGCTTTCAGACGACCTTCGAAGTTGTAATTCTTGAAGTTCCATGAAAGTTGCCAGGTGTTTTGAGACATGTTAAAGTAATGACTTGTATTTGTAGATTGGGTTAATTGTTAGCTTCTGGTGGAAAAATAATTTCAATTTTTTATGTAATGTGTCAAATCATCAAAAAAAAAGATTTTTTTTCGTCTGTGTTTTATTCACAGGTTTTTTATTTAAATCGCAATATATTTAATCATCGTGGGGGTCCACGCTCTTCATCTGGTTGAAGCGTATGGTCGTATTCAACATCGTTAATGTCTCCACCCAGCAACTCGGCAACGGAAGATGCGAGATGACCTGTATCAGTTTGGCATCCGACACTTTTAAACAGAGCAGGAGATTTGCTGATTTGTACAACTGGGTCGGACGACTTTGTTGCTTTTTGCGCACATGGGACGTCGGTCTTGGGGTGTCGGCTGAGCGAGATGTTCCAAAACCAAGGTTCGTCGTAGACAATTTTTACTTGATTTGTATCGTCACAGAGTGCTTCGAGGACATTTGTTGCATTGAATTTTCCTGGTGCAAAGTGGATAAAAGCTGTTTGACTACTCTTGTCTTCTTTGAGGTTTAAATCAATGCGTTCAACCCAACCCCAATTAAGACTAATGAAGACGCTCATAATGCGTCTTTTAATAATGTTATCGAATACGAATGGAATGCAAAGACTGACACCTTTGGAATTATCTCCAGAGAGAGCAGCGTATTGATTGATTGAAGACATTTTTTTTGTTTGAATGTTTAATTAAGAAGTTTGATATCTCTATTATCATAAAGAGAAAAAGTTTTCAATTTTTTTGTTAAATTTATCATCAACTATGAGGAATTATTATCTTTTTATAATATAATGTCGACATATACAAATCCAATATGTAAAACGGGTTCCACGTTAGTGAAATCTAGATGCCAGTGCAAAACGGCGAAGAAAACGGCGAAGAAAACGGCGAAGAAAACGGCGAAGAAAACGGCGAAGAAAACGGCGAAGAAAACGGCGAAGAAAACGGCGAAGAAAGATAAATATCAAGAGCATTGGGCACTAGTTAAAGGACAATATCTTTTAAATAAACCTTCGGATAATCAATTAAAGATTCGTAGAAAAAGAATAGATGAAGTATATTCATTGTATGATAAAATCAAAACACTGGATAAATCCATTCCGACGCCGAAAAAATGGAAATATCCACCGGAATATTGCTATAATGAACAACTACAAAATATGATAAAAGATATGAAACAGGAATTAAAGGATATTTTAAAAGAAAAAGAAATGAAAATAGTTTAGCTTGTAAAAAAATTGAATCTACTATTGATGTATATAATTAGACGATATAACAATTATGTGCAATCCGAGTACTGCATATTATCGCAAAAACCGCGAATCTAAAAAAATTGTCTACAAATGTCAACATTGTAGTTACCAAACATCCAACGCTAAAATTTGTTTAACCAATCATATAAATGCAAAGCATATCCCAGAAAGAGAACGACCATTTCAATGTCATGAATGTATTAGAGGATTCGCACAAAAAGCACATTTAGACAAACATCTTGAAGTATGTCATAATATTTCAGTGTCACGAAGAAAAGTAAGCTCTGTTAGTTATATTGTGAAATTAACTGAAATGATACCCCGTTCTGTAAAAACTAAAGCCCGAAGACAATATTACATGGGACACAGGGTTATCAACACAAATGACATTAGTGATGGTCAACATGAATATCTACCTGGTGTATACCTTAAAAAACATGATATTCAATATGATATCAATAAAGGGTTTATTGATGTTGATAGATGTAACCTATATAAAACTACAAGCATTCATAAGATGTCAAAAATCCATTTGAGAACATAAATACAAATAAATTGATGTTTGTGTTAAAAAAAACCTATTTTTATTCTATTATATTACATGAATGATGACTATTTGAAAAAACAAATTATCACTTACATGGGAAACAAACGAAAATTTGTACCTATCATAGGTAATATAATAGACGCCCTTGAAAAAGACCTTGGAAAGAAATTAATTTTGGCGGATGGATTTTCTGGTTCTGGTATAATTTCCAGATTATTTAAAACAAAAGCCACAAAACTTTACACGAATGATATTGCAGGATATTCAGAAACATTAAATAAATGTTATTTATCCAGTCCAACGCCTCTAAAACTGCAAAATATTGAAAATTTAATTAATAAGGCCAATAATTTTGCGCATGGCAACGATGGTATGTATTGTCACAAATGGATACAGCTTCATTGGTCGCCTCAAGGCAATATAACTAAAAAAGACAGAGTATATTATACTGAAAAAAATGGCCAGTTAATAGACAGATACAGGTCATTCATATGCTCGCTTTCCCCAGAAGAAAAACCCTATGTTTTAGCCCCTTTGCTTGTAAAATCGTCTATACATACCAATACAAATGGTCAATTCGCAGCATTTTATAAAGACGCCAACGGGGTTGGTAAATACGGAGGGAAAAAGGAAATTGATATTAAAAGAATAACAAAACCTATAAAATTGGATATGCCTATTTTCTCTCCAAATAATTGTGAAACACACATTTCAAGAGGAGATACAAATGATTGGGTTAAAACTTTGCCAAATGATATTGATTTAATTTATTACGACCCACCATACAATAAACATCCTTACTCAATATACTTCTTTATGTTAGATATCATAAATAATTGGGACACGGATACATCTATACCAGACACCTATAGAGGACAACCTAAGAATTGGAAGAAATCTGCTTACAATAGCTTTAAACATGCAAAAAAAGCATTTGAAGATTTAATAAAAAATACAAGAGCCAAATTCATACTATTATCATATAATAATGGCGGTATTATTCCTCTTGATGAATTCGAAGCTATTCTTAAAAAACACGGGGAAATGATAAAAATCCCTGTAGAACATAAAACTTATAAACGAATGCAAGGTATCGCTGCTTATAAAAGAAAACGGGAACAAGTGGATGTAAAGGAGTTTTTGTGGCTACTTGATTGTAGACATAAAAAATAAACATACCCTTAATATCTCAGTTTTCCTGCGATTCAATATTTTTCACAAGACCACTTCATAGAAATCGAGGTATATTGTTAATAAATTAATGTTCCATTTAATATTCAGCGTCGGAGGCACTACTTCATCCGCCTCCTCGCATCTTATGGCGGTTTCTTCTTCTTTTACCAGTGCGTCTCTTGGTTTTTGACCCAACTCTTTTTCTTTTCATGTTTTTACGCGCTGTTTTGCGCGCTTTTTTGCGCGCTGTTTTGCGCGCTTTTTTGCGCGCTGTTTTGCGCGCTTTTCTTCTTCCACCAGACAAGGTTTTAGATTTAAATAATTTTGTTAAAAACGACATGTTATACATATTGTAAATATTTATTTTTTGACAGAACATTTCCAGAACCACGGATTATTATAAATAATATTCAAAGTTTCTCCCTGTAGAAAACGATTTTTGATAAATTGTGTTTTTTCATTATTGTTCCATGATTTAAAATGAATAAATGCTCTGTTGTTTATAATATCAACTTTGTCTATTAGACCCAATTGATATTGTCTAAATATACTTTTAATAAAATCTTTGCTTATATTTTTATCATGTAGTCTTGGTATACAAATAACAGGGTTATTTAACATTGTAATTTCTTTATCAATATTGATAAAGAAATTTTACATCAATTTATTTGCATTCTCCTTTAAATATATATTTATGAGTATATACATTATTTTTTTAAATATAAGTATAGCTGTTAGGAGAATTGTCGCCACACTATAATTATAGTTGTAATCTTTAAGTCATTTAAGAATTGACTTAAAGTTTGATATATATATATTATTTATATGCAAACAAACACAAACAACAGATTTTCATTTTTAATAGACGATGATAAGGACAATAATGATGTACAAGATAACGAACAAAGGTCAACAAATATGTTTTTAACAACGAAACCCGAATTACCAAATAATAATTTTAGAAATGCATCTTTATTATTTAAACCAGTAAAAAAAGAAGAAAATAATGCCCTGCCGCAAAAAAATAGTCGGTGGGGTTATTTAGAAAATGAAATAATGGAAGAACAAAAGTTTAGAGATGAAAAAAACATGTTTAAAAGTAACGACAGAAACGATGGAAACGACAGAAACGATGGAAACGACAGAAACTACCGAAACGACAGAAACGATAGAAACGACGGAAACTACCGAAACGACGGAAACTACCGAAACGACGGAAACTACCGAAACGACGGAAACGACAGAAACGACAGAAACGACAGAGATAAACATGGAAATTATAGAAAATCTTTTTTTCAAAGTTCAAAAAGAAAAAAAACTCCTCCGCCAAAAAAATTTGAATTTATTAAAAATGATTTCCCAGGTTTAAGTTAATAAGTTAAATTATAAATAATTTAATTTATAATTAATATAATGGAGTTAGATACGTCATGGATATCAAATTTTGAATTAAACGATGAAGCATATAAAAAATTTTATAAAGAAAAGGTGTTATCTGTTAAACTTTATATTTTATATGTCAACAGAAACTCAGAATTATTTCATATTAAAAAAAATAATATCCTAACCGAGAATACAATTTTAAAGAAAGAGAAATTGATTGATATTTTAAAAAAATATAAACTATATCAAAAAAAAGAATATATCCCACTTTCAATATTGAAATATAATATTACCACAAATCCTGAAAATATAACTAAAAATATATCAAATATTGACAATTATTTAACATCTGAAAATAGCATTGAAGATATATATTGGAATGACAGCATTCTTTTTTTACATAACATTAATAGTTTATACATTGTTTACAAAGAAAAATGGAAATCAAAGCATTCCAATACGAAAAAAATACGCATACACAAAAAAATGAAACGACGCAAAACAAAAAAAAACCGACTTAAAGATAAACCCTCCTAGTATACACACCATGTCCAACTTTATAAATGCCCCAAATACATCATATAACGTGGGGAAAAAAGGTCATATTCAATATAATTGGTCCTATGACATTGATGAAAAAATGACTCAGTTCTTCTTCCAATTGGTAAGAACCAAAGATTATAAACTTTTAGAGCAGCATTTAAATGAAATTTTGACTACATTGAAAGGAAAACTTAATGAATATAATAAAATGACATCTTTTGAAGTCGATGAAGTTGTTGAGCGATTAACAATCATGTATAAACTTATTGGACAGACCCGCGATATAATTCATGGCAAGGGCGAGCAACAGCTATCATTTATGCAAATCTGTGTTTGGTATGAACATTTCCCTAGTTTAGCACTAAATGCATTTACATATTTTGTAGACCTTGAAGACGAACATCCATATGGTTCTTGGAAAGATATCAAATATTGTTGTAATTTTGTCAAAGAAAAATTCCAAGATGATAAACACCCTATAATCTTGCATGCATGTTTACTGATGGTGGCAAAATTAAAAGAAGATTGGGAAAATTTCTCGTCAATGAATGGGGGGTCAAAAATTTCAAATGACAATAAACCCATATCATTGGCTGCAAAATGGGTTCCTCGAGAACCTAATTATAAAAAAAAGAAGAATGTTAAATTTGGATGGTTGTTTAAAAGACTTGCAATGAATGCATTTCCTCATTTTTTACAATACACATCTAAAGATGAACCTACTTGGCATAAGGCAGTATTAAAATGCAAGATACATTTTAAAAAACGCATAACAATCATGAATAAATTTACCGACACAATACAAATTAAGCAATGTAATAAACAATGGCAGGATATAAATTTTAATAGTGTTACAACACAAACCATGAGAAAGCAGTTAAGTGCTTTCCAAAACAAAACAAAGAATGGGCAACAAAAATCTGAATTAGAAGATAGAAAACTTTGCGCTGTTAAATTTAAAAATCACATTGAATCGGCAAAATCAAATCCACAATCGAACCACATTCATGGTCGTCGATGCAATGTTTATGAGTTAGTAAAAGATGCCATGCAATATCCTAGTTACGATTCTAATACATCTACGAGTATAGATACAATTAATTTGCAATGGGAAGATAATCGTAAGAATAATATGGGATTGATGCATTCCCCTATTGTATCATTGGTTGATACATCTTGTTCCATGGAATGTTCTGAATACATTCCATTGTATAATGCAATTGGATTAGGTATCAGAACTTCTGAATTGACACACCCTGCTTTTAGAAACAAAATTTTGACTTTTGATAGCACGCCAAAATGGGTAAACATGGACGATTGCGAAACTTTTTGGCATAAAGTTCATAAAATTAAAAAAGCAGCGTGTGGAACTAGCGCTAATATTTATTTGGCATTCAAAATGATTCTTGATGCGTGTGTTCAAAATAATGTCCCACCTTCCGAAGTGGAAGGTATGATACTCGCAATATATTCGGATATGAATATTAATTGCAATGATACTATATATTGTCCTTATAATAACCAAGTGTTGGCAGATGAAATTGATACCATGTATGCATTGGCGGGATATCGTCATCCTCATTTATTGTTTTGGAACCTGCGTTCTACCGATGGTTTCCCAATGGTCACAACAAAGAAAAATATTACAGCATTATCAGGCTATAATGCTACGTTATTGAATATATTTTGTAATAAAGGCCTTAGTGGATTAAAAGAATTTACATCAAATAAAACTTTGGAAAATATTCTTAAAAATAACCGATATGATAAGATGAATCAGGACATAATCATGTTTGTAAATAATTAAAATGTTAATATATTATTAAAAAAATATTAAAATAATATATTATATTAATTAAATGGATTTAGATGCGTCTAACAATAATCTTACAGAATCTGCATATATCCCCCCTACAACATCGGGATTAATTAACATTTTTTCAAATTATTTAAACAATGTTCTATCAGGGAATAATACAACATCAGATATGGCATACAATTCCATGTCAAATTATTATAACAATGACATAAATTTTATTAATAATACAAATATACCCAACTACCCAAATACATTTACAAACTCCACGTTCCCTTCACAACTTTCAGAAATCGCATTTGATAATACAACGCCAAATGTTGATACGTCAAATGTGGAAATGAATTCTAATATTTACATTAGATTTGTTGAAGATTTGTTATCTCTTCCACCTATAAATATAACTTCCCAAAACAGCCAAATGGAAACAATATTAAGAAATACATTACATGAAAAATCAGCATATAAAAAAATATTATCGGAAGAAGGTAAAAAAAGTATTAACAAAGTTAAATATACCAAAGAAATTCATAAAGATTTGATTTGTTGTCCAATCACACAAAATGATTTTTCTGAGAATGATAAAATTTCACAATTGCCATGCGGTCATATATTTGATTCCAGTGCAATTTTACAATGGTTAACTACCGAAAAAGCAGAGTGTCCTTGTTGTAGATTTAAACTGGATTCTATAGAGAAAAAAAAAGATGAGGTTGAAAACATTGTGTCTCCTTTACCAAGAAATGAAAACGTTATATTTTCTAGAAGTAGGACAACATCGAGATTGCGAAATTTTATATTAATGCAGGAAGAAGAAGATATGCAAACAGCATTAATGGCCAGCTTAGAAAAGCAATATCCATCGGAAGAACAAATTGACCAGGATAGTGATTAAATATCGTCAAAATCAAAATCGGGTTCTTCTTTGTTTTCCTTTTTGACACCAACGCTTTTTTTTTCTTCCGGAATAGCTCCCAACATAGTTTTTTCGTTTTTCCAATCATGTTTACTAGTGTATTCAAAAGGAGAATCTTCCTGTTCTTTAATACATCCTGGAAGTATATAGTCTGGTAAATTAACTCTTTTTCTGAGTTCTTCAATATTACAATTCGAATACACATAAAGCAAATCAACCTTTTCTTTTTTATTCCCTGACACAACTGACCATAATCTTCTTCCAACTAAAAGCACACCATTTACTGAAATGAAATTGTCTCTTTTATTACGACCCATGAATTTTCTACGCAATATGAGCAACCTGCGTACATTATCCCCACACAATACTTCGGCCATACCATTTCCATATATAGTTTCCACCTTTGCATACATTTCCCCATCTTCCTTAGCTAAACGAAGTTTTTTAGAAATTGGAGCATTCACATTTTTTCTTGCTTGTTTTTTATGACGGCTTCCACCTGTTTTATTCTTTACCATTGTGTGTTATAATAACATTAAAAATAATTTATATGATTTCAATTTATTTCAATATAATTCAATATTTTGTTTTTAATTTTTTATTTGACATCCAATAATATTTTGAATTATTCAAAATATTATTTAACCAAGAAATACCCAATTCTTTATCTATTTCACAAATACTCATATTCTGCACATCTTTTGGTTGTTCGTCGGGTTCATAATTATATTGTTCATAAAATCCATCAAAATCTTCGTCTGATTTAAAATTTAATTCATTGCTAACAGGTTTCCCGCCAAATGCATCTATTCTTTCTCTCCATAAAGGAGATTTATATGCAAAATATTCCCAATGCAAACGTAAAATATCTTTATAATCGATATTTTCCTTGTATCGTGATAAATCGAAAATTCCAATTAAAGGAGATATTCCAAATAATCTTTTACTATTCAATGTGTTATATAGAGGACTCACGATGTCCTTGTTAAAATCAAATTGGTTTTTAATCGTTTTAATATTTGGTCTTTTTAATATTCTTTTTTGTTGAATTTCATTTTCATCCGACCACATATAATGAATAAGAGCTATAATAATATGTTTTTTATCTTTATAATTTATACTATTTAAATTACTTTCTTTCATTATGAATTTATGTGTTTTTTCGAAATATCTTTTTATAAGACAATAGCAGCGCTCCTCTCCAATTTTAGTTATATAATATTTAATAGTTTGCCATTTTTTATCATGTATCGAACGTATGAAGAATATTTCATTTTTATTCATTGAAATATTCATATTTTTAATATAATCCACGTTTGTTTTTTTATAAATATACTTGGGTATAGAAAGGGAAATGGCGTCATCAATATCAACCATTCTTGAAACAAATACATCATACGATATTGTTGAATAATACAATAAATTAATAGCATACATTATATTTTCAAATTTTTTATTTTCACAACAATTAACCTTTTTTGATAATATATTGATTTTTTTCTCATATTTTGGATATTTAATGGCATAGAAATCATAGTAAAATTTCCATATATACTCCCATAACTCTTTTTCAAAACCACTATAAAATATTTCACCTACCCAAAAAGCTACCTCTTCAAAAGGTTTTCCATGTCGATTTTTATTGAGAAATGCCATCAATAAACTATAAAAGCATTCATCCAAAAAGTACAGATATCTTGTTAGAATAACATTCATTATGATAATATAACTTATATTTGCAAATTTATAATGCAATTTTATAATGCAATTTATAAATTCAATTTATAAATTCAATTTATTTCTACTTATTACATCCAAAAAAAAATACAGGGCTAACAATTAATCTATAAAACAATACAAATCAATGCGCCCAACAACACATGCAAGAAACACCGCGAAAAAAGAAATATTACCTACTTGAATTTCTTTTTGTTTTCATTGACATCAAAGTCATTTTTTTTTTGTCTTTTTTCATAGCATTGTCTATGGAAAATTTATTTTCATTTATTTGTTGCATTATATCTTCAAATAACGTATCTTTATCAATTTGTTGATTATACAGAAAAAGATTAAATAACTTAAGCGTTTCTTCAACGGATAAACGTTTTTTTGGATTAGGATGAATATTTTTAAGACATAATTCTATAAAAAAAGTAATAAATTTATTTTTAATAAGAGCACCATCATTGTTTCTAATCAAATAATACAATAGTTTTATATATAATAAAGATAAACCATAATTATCCCATGTGTGCCAATATTTGAGAATTCTCTGGATTATCGCATCCGAATCTTTTCCAATATACTTCGACAACTCATAATAACATTCTTCCTCATATTTTTTAATAAAACTTGGAGAGAAAGCTCTTAAAACTATGTTGTTTTTAACATAATCTTTCGCCATTTTTCTCATTGCCGGTTTAGTCAATGTATCATTTTGATGTAAAATATAGTTAATTAAGTGTACTTCCAATGGCCAAATATAATAAATGGTATCATACATGTAAAATGAATTATTAAGTTTTTTATTCTTTTCTTCCTCAGTTTCAATAGCCGAAGCATCGCCAGCAGTCGCGGCTTCCCACCGCTCCAAACTCTCGACCAATGCAGCAATATCAATAGATAACCCAAAGTCGATGATTATGGGCAACGATTTTACATCGTCATATACTATATTTGCCGCTTTTATATCAAAATGACATATTTTTGCATGTTTCAGCATTTGCAACGATTTTAATAAATGTGTGTAACTTGATGTAAACATTAACATAATTAAAGCATTGTTACTATTTTGGATTATTATATCATCAAAAGTATTACCCGATATATGTTTTATCTTAAATAGCACATAATAGTCATCCTGTTCCTTTGTCAGCATTTCGCATTTTTCTTTTTCTTCAAAATCAAAGTCTCCAACTTTAACATCACAATGAGATATTACTGGAGCGAAATGGTTATCTAATGGATTTTCAATCCATTTTTCCATTTTTTGTTTTAATACTTTTCCAATTATAATTTCATTGTCTGAATTATAATCCTTTTCTACTATTTTTGATAAAAAATTTATATTCTTCGTTTCCTTCCCTTTGCACGAAATTTCTGGATAAAACACACATCCATAACCCCCACTTCCTAAAAATCCTCCACCATCCATTTGCATTAATGTTGATATTAATTTATTTCATATTAAACTTTTTTGTTGGATAAAATAACGATTTTTGTATGTTTTTTTAACTTTTTTCAAAATATCTACTTCCAACCACCCCATAGCTTCAAATTCATCCACTATAATATCTATCTTATTGGAATATTCCTGCTGAGATGTAAAATTATTATAAGCAACAGAAGGTTTCATCTTTTCGATAAAAGCCGTCTCAATAACATGCTTATCCATATCAGCAAGAAATAATTTATCAAAATGAATATATTGTCGACGTTGTTTGTTTTGTTTTTTCTCATTTGGTTTATTTTTAAAATAGTATCTTGCGCTTTTATACATTTTCTCTTCAAGATTTCCTTTGTATCCCATTCCTTCTAATAGTACTTTTTCTCTTCTAATTATATCGACGTTTTCTTTGGTCCAATTTTCCCAATGGTCTCTGAAAATATCAGATTCGTCATATTTATGAACATTTGTAAACTTTTCAATCAATGCCAATGCATTGCACGAGAGTTTGAACCGATAAATTCCGGGATTTGTAGATTTAGACATTTGTTTAGTTGTCACAATTACTTATTCTGATAACATTTCAATTTTTATTTTCATTCAATATAGTATGTATCAAATTACTAGTGAAATATATCTTGATAAAATTAATAAATGCTATAAAAAAATAATAATTGTATCTCCAAACCCGACAGACAACACCTTAAAATCTATAATCAAAACTATTCCTAGAGAAAAATTGTCACCATATGATGAAAGCCATCCTTGTTGTCAAACCAGATGTTTAAATGCTTTTGTAAACCCCCATGAAAAATGCGAATTATTATGCGTTGACCAAATATCTATTTTATTTCAATATTTATTAGCAAATAGTTTTATTATCAATACTGACATTACAAAAATAATGCAAGATTCCGATGTGAAAATTCCTAATTTAATTTGTTTTATTTCGAAATAAAAATTGAATAATATAACAAGTTATATTATTTAATCAAAAATGCCCTCCGAAGAAACCATTCAAAAATATATTGAACAACTTACAGACAAAGAAAAACATGCGCTCAAAATAGCTAAAGAACATTTAGGTTCTTCCTTTAATCTTGTAAAAAGCATTGGATTCCTCAAATGGATAAAAAAAAATCCCAGTAATATATAAGTATAATGTCAACATCAGTAGCACCAAAAACATTCGACACATCAGTAGCACCAGAAACACCAAAAACATTCGACACACCAGAAGCACCAGTAGCACCAGAAGCACCAGTAGCACCAGTAGCACCATCGGAAGTGCCACCTACAGGTGATACTAGAGTAGATGCTTCACTGCGGAATTTACGTAAAGGGGAAGACAAAGCACTTATGGAATTAAATGAGCTCAAAGATGAAAATGCCGCTTATGTCAGAAAAATGGCAGTTACATTATCAATTATTTTACAAGACCCCGAAATGCAGCTTAATTTGGCCTTATTAGTCATTTCAGGAGCTCATTTTTTAGCCGATGTTATATACAATGCAGCAGATGTGGCATTAATAATGGGAAAAGCACTAGGACCCGCTGCAAGAAAAGCCGGATATGTTGGCTCAACATTTGCCAATGAAGCTACAATGGTCGCATTTGGTACTGCTCTTAGTTTAATACCAGGTGTAGGACCACTTTTAGGGGGTTGGGTAAATTTAACAGGACCAGCAATGGATGCCGCAGGAGAGATGATTTGGAACTTTCCAGGATTGTTACAGCGATGGGAAGCAATAGGAGAACCTATAGGAGAAAGTGTTGGAAGTATCAACGAACTTACCAATCAAATATCAGGATTTACAAATGTCCTGAACGACGCCATCGGCGATATCGCTGGACCAGATTGTGCTGGAAACTGGAACGATATGCCTAAAAAAGAACAAGAAAAATGCAATGAATTATTACATAATTTTCAAAAAGCAGCAAAAAAAGCAGCAGCAGAAGCAGGAGAAGAAAAAGTAGAGGAAGTAAAAAAAGCATTTGCAGCAGCACAGAAGAACCAGACCAACACAACAAAAGAGACAACGACGCAAATCAACGCGGGTGGCTCAAAAAAACGAAAACACCGCAAAAAACGCACTCATAAACGCCGCACTCATAAACGTCGCAAAAAAACAAAAAAACACAAAAAGTTGAAGAAAAGGCGCAAAAGTCACAAAAAGAAGAAAAAACAACGCCGAAAAAAAGGCACTAAAAAAAGAGCACTACGCTGATTTATCTCTTCTCCAAATCTTCCAACTTGAAAAACTTATAGGTTCAACTTTTTCTTCTTTTTTCTTACCAAACTCTGCTTCCTCTATTTTCCCTTTCTTAATGTATTTATTTGATTTTTCACATACGATATCCGAGCGGACCAGTTTGGTTTTAACAACTTTTTTATTCGATTTTAATGATGCAAAAACATCCTTAGATTTATCTTTTTTAGTCCCCTTTGACTTTACCTCTTTCTTTAAAGATTCCTTATTTTTATTAATTTCTTCCTTCATTTTATCTATTTTTTCTTTCAATAACCCGATTCTGTCAATATAAATATCCCTGCAAGAAAAAAGCGTTACATATTTCCTAGACACTGCCTCTAAATATTTATAATCAATAGTCTTGTCCGCCCAATACTCAAAACCATCCTCTTTCTCAGAATATTTCATGTAAACCAACCCTTTTGGCGTATTTGAAAGAACAATACAATTTTCAAAATCACTATTTTTCTCATTTCCCGCATCCTCAATAGGATATTGCTTTTCAAAAGGGATTAATCTCTCAGTACTATTTTCCAATTTATCCATATATGGCTTATACATAAATGTCGCAACAATCCAACATGGTAAACACAAAGCCATGGGTACAAAACTTAACATCATGAAAAAAATTTGACCAGAATTGAGAGCGTGATAATTGGGCGTATATTCTTGATAATAATCCATCGTATAATATAACATAATTTATTTTTTAAATCAATATTTTAATCATTTTTTGGTCTACCAATTTCATTTAATTCTTTATCTTCAATATCCTCTTGGTGACCACGTTCATATCCACTTTTCTTCAATTTCCGACATGCACAACAATATACCTTCGCCATTAGACACGTGATAATCATCAAAATCTCCGCAAATATAGTTGAAATAACGACATACGTAACAGAATCCAAATAAGATACCATCGTATTATTTGAGTTGATGTAACAATTCATTTTAGTGCAATTTTGTATATTCATTGGAAGATTTTTAGAAAGATTCAATTTATTATATCATGTCGTAGCTTCATTAAATCATCCATTTCCGACTTCAAATGGGGCACTTTCATTCGTATATAAGATTTGTTTTCATTATTTGGATGCAAGCAAACCAAATACATACCAACCACTTTCTCCCCATAATTCTTCTCCAACATATATTTATACGTGTTCAATTGCAATGAATAATGCCAAAAGTTAGTATCTGGTAAATGATTAATACATTCTGTTGTAGCCGACTGATAACGATTTTCTTTCTTGATATTTTTACATCTCTTCCAATCATATATCAAAAGAGTACCATCGTCATTTCGAAACACCATATCAATAGAACCTGCCATTTGCAATTCTTTATCCCATACCATCCATTCTGTGCGATAAGGCTCCAATTTCGAACCAATATCGTTTTCAAAAGCCATGAAATAATCGAATTCCACACAATCTTCGTCTATTTCAACATCCAAATCATTGTAAAAACATTCAATATCGTAGTGCATCTTCGTACCTGCTTTCGAGGCTTCTTCGCCATTTTTCTTCCAACCAGCTTTAATTTCTTCCCTTGTTTGACCAAAATATTTGCTGTTAGTCCAATTTCTAGATGCCATCATTTTTGTGATAATGGCATCTGGGTCGAAATGTCCAAAATGCGAATGATTCCACTTTGTAACTGATGTGAAATTCGAATCCCCATCAATCGTATAAATATGTGGTCCCTCGTCGAAATGAATGTGAGAGTCGCGCTCATGCGCAAATTTTTTAGCCAAATAATCAGGAGGATTCATTAGTTTTTTAATTAATATAAAAATCTTTATTTAATTCAATTTTTTATTCAAGAGCGCCAAACGCGCTTCTATAGCAGCGTTGTTTTCATTGTAGTATTTTCCGATTTCTAAAGCGACAATTTTAGCTGCTACGAGTTTGGACTCTTCTAGTTTGACTTTCTCTGCTTTGTTGTATTCTATCTATTTCTTGTGTGTGACCTAAAGCAATGGTAAATATCTTATTTTAGTTTATTGCGTGTAAATCATCAACCTCTTTACCATAACTTTTTTTTTTAAGAACTACCATACAAATGTCACCAATTTTTAAATAAACGTTGCTGAAAGTCTTGGACAAAGTTGAGTACCAACTGCAGTACATTACTGGATGAAATTGACCAATCCATTGAATTGTTAATCATTAATTTTGCGTGGATTTAGAAAGCGTGTTCCCGAATGGTGAAACAAAATTTCAAAAATCCGAAGGTTCGCTGTTGGGAAGTGCCGGTGTCTAATTTTTGGCTGTGCGAAAAAATTGTTTCCCACTGGTCTTGGATGGTGTGTCCAGTGGATGGGTCTTGCATAAAACTAACATTTTTTTCCATTTTGAAGCTTCCACCACCACCGTGATCGTCATATGCTGGGAATATACCATCGCCGTAAGCATCGTAAAAAATAAATTTATAAGTTCCTGGATTCAAAAAAATCCGTTCCTCCACAACGGGGCAAAGACATGGGTCGGCCCACTCCCGGTCGAATATCGAACCAGAGTAGTACCTCTTGATATTACCTGGGTTTGTACCTGACAAATCCCATGAATTGTCGTACAGGCTGTATCGGTCGGGAGTAAAGGTCCATTTTAATTCTGTTGTACCGGGACATGCTTCAAGTAGATATATTAGTTTTTTCCGTAATGTGTCCACCCATGACCATTGTATTGGTGTTGCATGGACAATTTCATCAAAGCCGGATGATTCAAACTGAATTCTTTGTGCATTTGCTTCCTCCATTGCTACACCAACATTCACACCATGAAGAATGAATTCGGACACGTGCAAGGACCCTGATTCAGTCTGGACGAGCACACTGAAAATTCCATTATTACTCACATCCAGAAAGGCTCGCAGTGTTGTTATTGCGGGGGCGGTGGTGACAGGGTGACGTAAATCATTTATTTCCAGATTTCCCCGCACAACCATCGAACCATCAACATATAGTCCACTGCAATCAACATTTTTAAAAAAACTTTTTCCAAACACCTCAATAGCTGTTGTAAATATTTTTCTATTTATATAAAATGTGTTCTTCGACGCATCAATGTAATTATAAAATATAAATGGTCTATCATCACCCTCACCACAAATTAAGCCCGTATTGTTTAAATTATTCACATCCACATTTGCGCCAACATTAAGTCGTGCATTGCTGCTATCATTTAAAATTGCTTCTGGTAAATGAAAGTGAAACATATCGCCAGCAACGTTTAAATTTCCATTAATGTTTAAATTTCCATTAATGACAACATCCAATTCGGAGTTCTCACCGAATTGGATTTTATCGCCGCTCGGACATATACAAAACTGAGAATTATTATTACGCATAACAATTCCTCCTGACAAATCTAACTGACCTCCGATAATAACATTCCCAGAAACATCTAATTTACCTCCCACATGCAAATTATTACTCACATCCAAGCCTGAAACATCTAATGTACCTTCCACATTTAAATTTCCACTTACATCTACATTATTGAAACTCGCATCCTGTGCATCTAATCTACCTACAAGTGTTGTGGTGCTTTTGACACTGAGTGTGTTTGCTGTTAAATTATTAATCACATCAAAGTATGAAACATCTAATTCATCATCCCACTTTAAATTTCCACTTACATCTACATTATTATTGAAACTCGCATCCCATGCATATAATTTACCTTCAAGTGTTGTGGTGGCTGTAACATCTAATTTACCTCCCACATTTAAATTATTACTCACATCCACGCCTGAAACATCTAATTTACCTTCCACATTTAAATTTCCACTTACATCTACATTATTGAAACTCGCATCCTGTGCATCTAATTTACCTACAAGTTTTGTGGTTCCTGTAACCTCTAATTGACCTCCCACATTTAAATTATTACTCACATCCACGCCTGAAACATCTAATTTACCTTCCACATTTAAATTTCCACTTACATCTACATTATTATTGAAACTCGCATCCCGTGCATCTAATTT
>Ga0209091_10000963_pt1 | contig 26525 bp, 31 predicted proteins | sample ArcticOcean_MG_C_6_FD_187438 | JGI IMG/M metagenome (GOLD analysis project Ga0209091, IMG submission 187438) | Marine microbial communities from western Arctic Ocean - ArcticOcean_MG_CB8_128 (SPAdes) (version 2) | ecosystem: Environmental > Aquatic > Marine > Oceanic | place: Arctic Ocean...
CAAAATATTCTCTTAAATCTCTAGGGATCTGGATTCTTAACAGGTAGGATGAGGTTGGATTTTTCCTGACCAAATAACTACAATATGTCATAAAGGATTTCTTTCTGAGAACACCTGAAGTGACCCCCAAAGTGACCCCTTACACCCTCAGAAACCCCAAAAATGGGGGAAATCGCAATAATTAAGTTATTGATAAGATAGAAAAAAAGACGAATAAGTGGCGGAGAGGGAGGGATTCGAACCCCCGGTACGCAGAACGTACAATAGATTTCGAGTCTATCACCTTAAACCACTCGGACACCTCTCCGGGTAGTAATTGAGACTGAATTCAGAACGGTTTTGCCTGTGCCAGAAAAATCATTGCTGCTGAAACTAAAAAAATACCAATGTGAACCAACAAGGCCTGAGACTTGCGCAAATCAATGTTCATAATTTGACGTCTGTTTACAAAACCCAAAATAATCAAGATCAGCAAAAGTGTGACCTTTGTGTGCAGCCAGCCGTTGCCAGGACTACTGATCCGTTCCTGAATCAGGGCCAGATAGGCCCCGGAAGCAACTGCCACAGTCAGAACAGGGTAATAAAGCAGTCGATGAATACGACGCTGTACAAACTGAATTCCCTCAATCTGCACCTGATTGCTTAAACGTAAGCGAAAAACAACCGACAAAGACTGCACAAACAGAGTGCCGATTACCAGCATCACCGCAATTACGTGCAGTGTTAAAGCAAAAATATACATAATCAATCTCCTCTAAAATTATCCCTTATTCTAACATTTCATCATAACTGTTTCAAGTTTTACTGTATGATTCTGCAACTCACAAAAAAAATGAACAAGGGACTTTTGAGTTTGTGAAAAATGCGTAAAATGGATAGTTACTGATAAAAAGTTTTCACTAAAACATAAGCTAAAAATAAAAGAATAATCTTGCCTGCAAAAATTAAAATCCGTTTTCCCAAAAAAGAACTAAACGCCAGGCTCAAAGTACACCAGACGTGGGATCACATTGAATGGATGAATCTGCTTGAAAATTTGACGAAGTTGGGTTTTCATGAATGGAGTACTTCAGGGTTAGGACAAAGAGAAATTGGGTTTTATCTAGAAACAAAACGACATTAAAAAACATGTAAAACGTGATGCTATCTTATGAAGAAGCCAGAGCCCTGGTGTTTGAACATGTAAAGCCTCGGGAAAAAGTGAAGCGGCCCCTGACTGAATCTCAAGGTTTGGCTCTTTCAGAAAACATCATAGCTCCACACGGACTTCCGGTTTTTGACAATTCTGCAGTGGATGGTTATGCTGTTCAGGCAACAGACCTGTCTAGAGCCAGTAAAGATAATCCGGTGCGCCTGAAAAAGCTGGGTTACATTGCTGCAGGTGATACTGGAGAGGAGCAGATGAATTCCGGACAATGCCTGCAAATCGCTACAGGAGCACCACTTCCGCCTGGAGCTGATACGGTTGTGATGAAGGAAGATATCGAATTCAATGAGTCCTTTGTATACTTCACTCAAGCGATCCTGAAAACGCAAAACGTGCGTAATAAAGGTGAAGACATTCAGAAGGGCCGAATAATGATTCCGGCAGGAACCTTGATTGGGCCGGCACAAATCGCCGTGCTGTCGACTTTTGGTTATGCACAGGTTCCGGTTCACCGCCTACCAAAAATAAGTATTGTTTCCACAGGAAGCGAATTGGTTGACGTTGAGGGGAAGCCGCAAGCTGGACAAATCCGGGAGTCAAACCGCTTCATGCTGGCAGGCATGGTAAGGCAGGAGTCTTGTGAACTAGTAAAAATTTCGCTGGTTCCAGATATTCCGGAAATCTTGATACAAGCATTTGAAGAAGCACTTCAGACAGATGTAGCACTTATTTCCGGAGGAATGTCAGTTGGTGACAAGGATTTTGCCAGGCCGCTTCTAAAGAAAATGGGTGTAGAGGAAATATTTTGGAAAATAAAATTCAAACCAGGCAAGCCGCTTTTTTTTGGTCGGCGGGGTAAAACACTGGTCTTTGGGTTGCCGGGAAATCCTGCATCAAGTTACGTTTTGTTTGAAGAATTTGTGCGCCCTGCACTGCGAAAATTGATGGGACGAAAAATTTTGGAAGAAACTATGGTTAAAGCTACGCTGGATGAACCGATCACGGAAACCTTAAATCGGCTGCATTTCATGCGAGGGCAACTCCGTGAAAAGAATGGAAAATTCCGGGTACGCCCCCTCGCATTTCAGGGCTCCCACAGTATTAGTTCGCTGGTAGAATCAAATGCCCTGATCCGGGTAGAGGCAGATTCTCCTGTTCTTCCTGAAGGAAGCCAGGTCCTGGTACGGCCCCTTCGAAATGAAATTGGGTGAGATATATGGCTGCTGTTTCATATTCAATGAAAGAACTTGCAGAACAACTCGAATTGAAGTTTTCCGGCAACGGAGATTTTCTAATCACACATGTCTGTGGATTGGATTCACTTCAGGTAGGTGGACTGGCCTATCTGACAAGTCCGGATGGATTAACAAGTGTTCCGACACCTGCAGGAATGTCCAGGCATGTTGGGACAACTGTAGATGAAATTAATTCGAGCAAGGTGGCATTAGTTGTTTCTCCAGGTGTTCAGCATCCGGAGCACAACCTGATTTACGCGGATGATCCTCTGGCGGCACACGTTGAGGCCACAAAACTTTTTCATCCTGCAGAGCCGTTCATTCCTGATGTTTCCATGAAATCCGGAATTCATCCTAGCGCGGTTGTGAGTAAAAGTACAAAACTTGGTAAAAATGTGAAAATCGGCCCCAATGTTGTGATTTACGATGGAGTAAACATTGGTGAGAATACCATCCTGCATGCAGGAGTTGTAATCATGTCAGAAGTTGTAATTGGCGCAGATTGCACTTTTTTCCCAAATACAGTGGTGCGGGAGAAATGTGAAATTGGAAATCGGGTAATTTTGCAATCTGGAGTTGTGATCGGTTCAGACGGACATGGTTATTTTCAGCGTGGTGGTGTTAACCTGAAAATACCGCAAGTTGGAACAGTGTGCATTGAAGACGATGTTGAGGTTGGCGCATGTACGACTATCGACAGGGCACGATTCCGTACGACTGTTATAAAGCGGGGCAGTAAACTGGACAATCAGGTGCAAATTGCTCATAATGTAAGTGTGGGTGAACAATCCCTGATCTCAGCGCAAACTGCAATTGGAGGCAGCGTTAAGGCTGGACATCACCTGATTATGGGTGGGCAGTCTGGAATCAGGGATAATGTGATTGTAGGAAACAACGTCACTGCTGTAGCACGAGCCGTAATTACCGCAAACACACAGGACAACGAGGTCTTGGGCGGAATGCCTGGACGACCGGTCAACCAATGGAGGCAGCTTCAGTCACTCATTAACCGATTAGGCGAACTTTTTGAGCGAGTACGTAAGCTGGAATCCCGCAAGGATTCTTCACAATAGTCATACAGCGCACAGTGCCCGTAATTTATTGTATTGGAGAATACGGTTAGCGGGGGACAGTTTCAGAGTTCCTGGATACCCGCTTCTGCGAGATTGTCACTATAACAAATAAACAGGAAAATTAATAATGCCTATTTCCGGAACATTAATACAGGTACTTGCGGCAATGTTACGGCTTTACAGCTTGATGCTGGTTGTCTATGCATTGCTTTCATGGGTCATGCACGAGCAACACTATCCTCCCGCTATACGCTGGCTGCAGAGCATGGTGGAACCAGTGCTAAGTCGGATTAGAAAAGTCATCCCGCCCATAGCCGGAATTGATGTTTCGGTGATTGCGGCACTCCTGCTGATTGAGATGATTCGCTCTTTTATACTTTACTGAATCATCTGTCCATATCACGTTTTGCATTACTGGCTGCCGCAGAGCCTGGAAAGCGCTTGATTACTTCCCCAAAATAATAAGCCGCCTGCTGGTCAAGATTTTGCTTTTCCTGCAGTTTGCCCAGCATGTATATAACGTCCGGAGTTTTATAGCCCTGTGAGGTCGGTCGGTGCTCATAATACCTCAGTACAGTGCGAAAAGCCGTTTCTGCTTTTTTCAAATCGTTCAGTTCCAGATGAGAGCGCCCAATCCAGTAAAAGGCGTTATCGCTATCAAGATTGTCCGGAAATCTTTCCGTAAAATTCTCAAAAATCAAAATGGCCTGTTCATGATTTTTTTGAATAACTGCAGTCATACCCTGATTATATATCTTCTTTACTCCAGGATGACGAATTAAAATAAACGGATCCTCCGGAGGATTGAGGTCCGGATCCGAAAAACCGTTGTCTGATATTTCCACAGTTTTCACAGATTCTTGCGAAGTTTCACTGCCTGCAATTTCAACTTGAATAGCACGAACATCAGGATCCGGTAAATCTTCCGGATCTTCCAAATCCTGCATATTCACCAGTCCAGCTTCAGGAAAACTCGGCTCTTCTTCAACACCCATTTCCTCCTCACTGATTTCCAGATTATTGATTTTCTCCATTTCCTTCGTGGTTGCGACAGCAGATGCTTTCTGGACACTGGTTTCAGGTTTGCCCAGCAATGAATAATTTTCAAGCGGTGGAAGTGAACCCTGTGAATTTGTTCCTGATCTATCTGCAGATGAATTAAGCGACTGATTCTCCAGCACCTGTGTAACCATTAAAGCAGTGGATTCTGAGGCCTTTGCTGATCTCAATGATTCCTCAACAGAACGCTCCAGCAAAACAAAATTAGTTTCCCATTGTTCCTGAAGCAATAGGAAATCATCGCTCTGTACTTTTTGCTGTTTTTGGAGTTCACTGATTTGCTGTGCCAGCTGCTCAATTTTTGCCTTCAACAGAAGATTTTCTTCAGTAAAAGATTCCTGTTGTTCTGTTACAGTTTCAGCACTGGAAGTGGAATTTTTAGTGGTCTTTTGGGGTTTGAATTTTGGAAAAACACCATCCAGTTGGGCACATCCGGAGAAGAAAAATTGAATCACCGTCAAAAGGATCAGATATCTTCCAAGTGAAAAACGAACTGACGGTTTGGTCATTCCTCTCTCGTTGTAAGTTGTGCCAGTATTTTTCGCTCCCGCAAAGATTTAAGAATTTTTTGCATTTCGTCAGCAAGTTCCGGCTGCTGATTCAAGCGGTAGGCCTCAATCAGCTTTTCTGCAACGACTCCAGTGCGGGGAAAACCGGGATAATTTTTGAGCAAATACAGATAGCGTCCAATCGCTGAGTGGTAAGACTCATTCTCGAAATAGTAGTTCGCCACATGCAGCTCATGTTCTGCAAGATCTGCCAATGCTCCTTTCTGATATTCCTTCACATCTGCCAGATATGGACTTTGTGGAAAAAGCAAATAAAAACGCTGGTATTCGCGAATGAGAGTCCTGTTAGGTTCCATATTACGGTCGTAATCCCGTGACTTTGCAAATAAACCATAGATGTTACGCTCGTAATTAAGTGCAATCAAACGGTTGAGTACATAAGGTGTGAGGTGACTGCGGGGATTGAGCAGGAGAAACCGCCTGTAGCTGGTCTCGGACTCTTCCCATTTACTTTGCAAAAAATACACTTCACCCATTTTCAAATGCGCAAGAGTTGCCAGACGTGTTCCAGAATGTTCGTCAACCAGGATTTCAAAGTTTTTCAATGCTTCCTGGTAAAATTCGTCTTCAACTGCAACCATTGCCTTTTGATACAACTCTTTGGCTGGCAAACGAATTTGAACATTTGCTGTTTCAGAACAGCTTTGCAAAAGTCCGTAAAACAAGAGCAGAATGAAAATTTGGAAACAAAATATATTCCGTTTGAGACTTGTGAAACACTTCATTTTAACAATATCAAGTACTGAAACTTTACTCATTAGTTACGCTTCCGGTAGCGGACCATCGTCATTTCGTTTCCCCGGTCGTTCCAAAATACTTCATCCATAAAATTCATTATCATCAGCAGACCCCGTCCTTTGATGCGGGGCAGGTTTTCAGGATCTTTCGGATCCAGTATATCTGAGTGTGCAAATCCCTTTCCTTCATCACGAACCAAGTATTTTGCAGAATTTCGGCTGATATCAATTTGAAGAAGAAGTTTGCGGTTGTCATATGGATCAATGTCCATTTTTCGTTTTGCCGTTTCATAAAACAGTATAGGATTTTCACGACGCATTTCCGGATTCAATTCCAGGTTGCCGTGAAAAATAGCGTTTTCCAGGGCTTCCTTGAGCAATACATTCATACGAAACAATTGTGATTGTTCCAAAATACCAAAGCTGGGCAAATCCTGCGTCATAAATGCAACAATCCGGTTTACGTCTTCAAAATCGTTACCGATTTCCAATGTCCGTGATTCCTGTAGCAGGTGATCCATAGCATAAGCATTTGAGTGGAAGCCTTCGTTAAGTGAAACAACTCTGTCAAGAGTGCGTTGGAGTTCGATCGGCTGAATCGATTTAATGAGAAAATCACAGACTCCAAGCTGCAACGCATTGAGTGCACTTTCAGTATCATTCTGCGGGCAAATCATTACAAATGGACGACGACTGTTGGCAGATTTAACTTCCTGAAGCAATTCCAATCCTCCCAACTTAGGCAGTGTCAGAGCACAAAAAATTGCGTCGATTTCCTCTCCTCGAAAAATCTGCAAAGCTTCTTCACCATCACCTGTGCAACGCACGGAATGTCCCTCTTTTTCCAGGAATTTTTTAAGAAATTCCAAGACTTCTACTGAATCATCGGCAACCAGAAAATTCATTATGAGGTTTTTTAGTTGGGTTGTGAGTATTCCTACAGAAGAAAATCAACTTTGAAAATTCCGCAGACGTTCCAATCCATCGTTTAAATCATCCTTTAAATCGTCAACATCCTCAAGTCCGATGTGCAGGCGCAGCAGTGGACCTTCAAAACGCCACGGCGAAGCAGTCCGCAGATCACGAACATTAACCGGCAGTATCAGACTTTCGTAGCCCCCCCATGATGATCCAATTCCAAACAATCGCATTTCGTCAATCATTTTTTCCACAGCCTTTTTGGAAAATGTCTCCAACTCCACACCAAATAATCCGCTGGCTCCCAAAAAATCACGTTTCCATATTTCATGTCCTGGAGCATCCGGAAGAGCTGGATACAAAACCTGCCGTACTTCATTACGATTACTGAGCCATTCTGCAATTTCAAGGCTACTTTTTTGATGTTGACGCAGGCGCACAGCCATAGTCCGCAAACCGCGCTGAGCTAGGTAAAGATCATCAGGAGCGACACATTGTCCGAAGTGCCATGTACAGTCCCGCAAAATTTTCCAATTCTCCCTGGTAGTAGTAACAGATCCGAGCAAAACATCCGAATGTCCGACAATGTATTTTGTAGCCGCCTGAATGGAAATATCGACTCCATGTTCAAAAGGCTTGAAATAAAGCGGTGAGGCCCAGGTGTTGTCTAGTTGAGTAATTGCTCCATGTTTTCTGGCAACTTCTGCAATGGCAGGAATATCCTGGACTTCAAAAGTATTTGAACCTGGTGACTCGGTGAAGATTACCGCTGTATTGGGGCGCATCAAAGACTCAATTTCTGCGCCAATTAATGGATCATAGTATGTTGTTTCCACTCCGAAGCGCCGCAAAACTGTGTCGCAAAATCTCCGGGTTGGAGCATAAATACTGTCTGTCATCAGCAAATGGTCACCGCTTTTCAAAAAAGCCATCAACGCAACCGAAATTGCTGCCAGTCCGGAAGGATATGTTGAACAGTGATAACCACCCTCCAGTTCTGCAATTGCATTTTCCAGAGCCCATGCTGTGGGATTTCCCATTGTTCCATAAACCATTACCTGCTCACCCTCCTTTGCTTCAAGATATCGAGAATTGTAGCTCTCCACACTTTCTGCGAGGATAGTCGAGCCATGATAAACAGGTGGATTAATCACACCTCCGTAATTTTTTGTATCACGTCCGGAAACAACAACTTTGGTATCTTCCCGGAGAACAGATGAGTCAGTTTTTTTGTTCATTGGAATCAATGGTGCAGGTGGTGTCAATGCCGCCACGAGTATTGTAGCTAGTTTTGATCAGCAATTCTTCCGGTTCAAGAAGTGGATACAAGTCCTTAAAAATCCTGGAAGTTACAGCTTCCTGGAAAATTCCAACATTGCGGAATGAAAGGAAATAATATTTCAGTGCCTTGAGTTCAATAAGTTTCTGTTTAGGTACATAGTCGACCCAGACAATTCCTGTGTCCGGAAGACCGGAAAAAGGACAAACTGCCGCAAATTCATTCATTTGGTAGCTTACATGCTGCCGTGGACCTGAATACTCAATTGTTTCCAGAAAGCCGGGCCGAATTGCGCTTTCATCCTCAAAGGTAAAAACACGGCCTTCTGCATAATCTATACTGGATGTATCCATCAAATTGCTCAAAAAAGGGTTGCGTTATAGATAAGAATTGGGATAATGTTGAGTTTTAACTACGGAGTATGTTTGCTTGCATAATTTGCTGCTGTGCAAACAAAAAGGGGCAAATGAATAAAAGAAGGCTGGGAACCATACTCATCGCCGGTTCAGTTTTGCTCTGGTTAATCAACAGGTTTTCATACATAATTTCTTCTTATTTTAGCCGGTTATTATGCGGGGAACTTTATCTGCAGCCTGTGGATGGTATTCTCGGTGATGTTTCCTGTGGATTTAATGCAGACATGCATTTTACCGCTTTGATGTTTATTGTTTTGATAACCGGAATTGCAGTCCTTATCATATCACTCATACAGAAAGATGTGCATTAATATTTACTGATTGGGATTCTATGACAAAAATGGAACAAAAACAAGCTCTTGAAACTATATTGTTCGTTGCAACCAAATCACTATCTCCCAAACAACTTGCGGAAATGATTGGTGGTTGTGAAACAGGACTTGTTCGGGAACTGGTTTCTGAACTGAATGCAGCTTACGAAAAAACCGACCGTGTTTTTCGGATTGAATCTGTTGCAGACGGTTTACAGATGCACACACTTCCGGAATATAAAAAATGGGCACAATCTCTAGAAACAGTAAAAGTAATCAAACTTTCACCTGCAGTTATGGAAACTTTAGCTATAATTGCCTACAAACAACCCCTTACCCGGGCTGGAATAGAGTTCATTCGAGGAGTCGATTCTTCCCACACTATCCGCCGCCTTATGCAGCAAAAACTGGTGCGGATCGTGGGTCGTGAAATGCTACCTGGACGGCCCGGACTTTATGGAACAACAAAGGGTTTCCTTGAAGTTTTTGGACTCACCAGACTCAAACACCTGCCTGCTTTAAGTGAACTCGACATGGACAAGCTTCCCGAAGACAGCCAGCTTGAACTACCCCTTGAATCGGAAGATGAATAGAGTGACAGATTTCAAGCTGAACCTGAAAGCGTGGATCTTCATCCGGGAACCCAAAATGAGATATAACCATGAAAAAGCAACGGTTTTAAAGGTAAAAAACCCGTGAACTTATTCATACTTTTCCATCAGGGAACCATCTCCTAGTTACAAACCATAAAATCCAATAATAAGCTGCTAAAACAGTAAGAAAAATATACTCAACTGCAGGCATGGCTATACCTGAGATTTGACGCTCTATTTTCTTTTCATATTTTTTGAATAAATCTTCATTAGAAATTCTGGACTCCACTTCACTCATTAGTCGAAACTTAAAAAAGAATGGTTTTAGCCGCAACTCATGCAGTGGTTCAATCAGGGTATCCGGAGCACCTTTGCGTTTCAGTTCCCACAGTCCAGGCCCTGTAATCTGGTAACTTTTCAGTACCGGACCCATATATGTTCCAAGCAAAACAGTTGGCACGATCACAAGAACGATGGCTAATGTACCCCGACGAATATCGCCCCATGTAATAATTTCCATAAAAACCTGTTCATGGTTTGTGTGTATTTTAAGTTCAGGTTAATATAGCATGATTGACACAATGATCAATCCGGATTATTGAAGAATTAACTGAAAGGAAATTTATATGAGCAAACATCGAAGGGTAAAAGGTTCTTCCAAAAAAGCTCACCGAAGACAAAATGTTCGTTGGCTGGTTTCCATTACGAGCGTGCTGATACTTGTTCTTGCTGGTTGGATATGGCTTGACAGCACAGAAGAAGACAAAGACCTGTCAGCAATCGGCAAGGGAGAAAACATAGTAGTCCAGATTCATGACCCCGGTTGACCTTCCTGCCGTGCACTCAAGCGGGTGGTCAACTCGCTCCAGCCGGAATATAAAGGGAAAATACGTTTCCTAGTTGCTAATCTGAACTCCAAAGAAGGACGCTGGTTTGCAGAATATCACAACGTCAGCAAAGTCACTCTGCTCTTTTTTAAACCTGACGGGACAAAAATCAGCACCTTAAATGGAGAGCAGCAGCCAGATTTTTTACGCCGAGTCTTTGATAGGGTATTTAAACTGGAATAGCGTAGGAGGGAAAACGTCTGTTACACAAATTCAATGTGATTAAAGTCTGTAATCATAATCAATGATCAGTGGGGCATGATCTGAAAAACGCTGCTTTTTGTAAATTGACTGCTTAACTGCTTTGGCTCCAATTCCAGGAGTGGCAACCTGGTAATCTAGTCTCCAACCAACATTATTATCCCACGATCTACCGCGGTTTGACCACCAGGTATATTGATCGGGATCAGGATTAAGTGTCCGGAATACATCCACATAACCAAGTTCAGAAAATATTTTTGTCATCCACGCACGTTCCTCGGGTAAAAACCCAGAATTTTTACGGTTGTTTCTCCAGTTTTTCAAATCAATCTCCTTGTGCGCAATATTCCAGTCTCCACAGATTATAATTTCCCTTCCGGATAATTTAGCTTCCAAAAGCCATTTATCTAAATAATCTAGCACCTTGTACTTAAAATTTTGCCGGATATCTCCGCTGCTTCCGGAGGGTAGATAAAGTGAGACAATACTCAATTTGCCAAAATCTGCCTGAATGAAGCGGCCCTCTTTGTCCAACTCAGACCAGCCGATACCTTCATGAACTCGATCCGGTTTTTTCCGGAAATATAGCCCAACTCCGGAATAACCTTTTTTCTCAGCAAATACAAAGGCACTCTTTAAATCTGGTGGATTGAGCATGATTTCAGTTAGTTGGTCCGGCTGAATTCTGGTTTCCTGCAGGCAAACCAGATCTGCTTTTTGTGTGTGTAGCCATTCAAAAAAACTCTTTGAACTTGCCGAACGAATTCCATTAAGATTGGCAGAAATAATCCGCATGTTAAATATAAGGTAAAATTTGTGTATTTATTTACTGGACAAACACTAGCTTTGTCATGTCATCCCGAAAGTATGTGAAGAATCTTGCCCGATATAAGTATTTTATCAGGTCCCTTTCTTCGGTCGAGATGACAAACCGTAAACAACAATATCATTATCTTACGAGAACTCGTGACTAACGAGTTATTTAGAGGAAAATTCTAAAGATATTAAATATTTTTGATTCTCTGCAAAATGTGGATATCCCTTTAGTACCATCAAAGACTTCTTGACTTTGATGCCGGAAACTATTTTAGTCAGTGCAGTTACTTCATTCCTGATTTCTCCACCCTTAAAAATATGCAGTACTGAATCCGGTTTTCTCAAATCAGAGGTCCAGCGTACTAAATCGATCAAAGGTGCAACTGCACGTGCTGTCACAAACGGAAATCTATGACACCAGGGACGTTGTTTGCCTAACTCTTCCCCTCGCCCAGGGACAGTCTGAACATTTTTGAGTTTTAATTCATCAATCATTTGTTGAAGTACAACAATTTTTTTCTGACGTGAATCCAACAAAGTCAGCCGCAAATCAGGACGTACTATGGCCAGTATCATTCCCGGCAATCCTCCTCCTGTACCAAAATCACAAACATCTGCACCTTTTTCAATTTTACGTAAAACCAGTAATGAAAGACAGGGCAATATTTGTTTTTCCCACAATAAATCTGTTTCTTTACGGGAAATTAAATTTACTTTCTGGTTGACATCCAGCAACATCACAGCCCACTTTTCCAGCAGCTGCCATTGGGAATCTGAAATCTCCAAATCATTCTCTAAACAGATTTGTCTGACTTCAATAGATTTAAGGGGTTTTTGTATTTCACTCATTATTGAGTGTTTGCAGGAAGGAATTTTGTCAGCATGAGAACTTCAGTTTCATTGCCGATTAAGGACTGATGCCGGATTACCCGACTTGTTCTAAAGACCTGCTGCTGTTCTCCGGCTCTTCCTGTGATGAAGACTCAGGAGTACTATTTTTTAATTTTTCAGCAAACAGTGAATGACGTGTAGAGTATCTACCATCTTGAACAATGATCTGAATTCCAAGGCGCTTTTCAAGATTAAAAAGCAGGGGGCCCTGTAAATTAATAGTCACATCCTTCATTATTTTGGCCATGGTGACCAGGGTATAGACTGACAGATCTTCAGTTTTTTCTGCATGAAGTTTTTTCAGGTGAACATTTGTTAACTCAAGCTCATAATTTGAAATAGAGACATGCGGTTCAATCATCACAAAAGCAAGATCTTCACTATCAATGGACTGGAGCCAGCGAAAAGGTGCTGCTGCTTCATCTTCCCGGATCACAAAACGTTGGGCTTCCGAAAAACCTATCAATCCTGAATGAAAACTAATTATTTGATCGTCTTTAACATCGATCTCACCGAAGCGTGTGGTTTGAACAAGCATTAATGTTTTATTGATTAGAGTTTACCAAAAAGGTGTTTGATTCCGGATAACGAAAGTGGCGACCCTTCTGCTGCACGCCTGTTTTCTTCCTGAATGCTTATATATACTTCTTCTCTGTGGATTATATAACTTCGGGGTGCATCGATTCCAATTCGAACTTGTTTGCCCTTGACCTCAACCACCATGATTTTTACATCATCCCCAATGGTTATACTTTCTCCCGACTTCCTTGTCAGTATGAGCATAATGATCTGTCTTCTAGATAATTAATTCCAAATTATAAAAACCTGTGATTATCATTCACAGGATAAATTAACGGAGAAAATCCGACAGTGACGGTTGGATCAAGCGAGCTCCGGTATTCAGTGAAAGTCTGTTGTTAGCCTCTGCGACTTTAAGGTCCACAGTTGCTTCCGCAACATCTAAATCCTGGATATCAGAAAGCTGACTCTCCTTTTCAAACTGCTGATTTTCCAGCCTGGACTGAGTTGAATAGAGTTCACGAACAATATTTCCAACGTCTGCCTGCTGCTTCAGAACCTGATTTTGTGCCAAGTTAAGCTGATCTAAACGTTTTGCAATCGCAATGCCATCATTTTCAAGAAGAGCTCTCTCCATTACAGCAAGTAAAGAAAAAGTGTCTACGCCATCCTCATCTTCTCCAAGCAGCAGTTCCTGAGCAGTAATATTTACCGGAATTGAAAGTCCATTTGAAATCAAAGATTCTTTTTTATGTATTGATCCATTATATGATACTTCCGGGTTTGGTTGATACACAAACTCAATTCCTTCAGGAAACAAAACACCAAGTTCATCTAAGTCAAATTCTGCCGATTTTTCTGAATTAAAATCAAATTGTTTTGGTAGAATGTTGCCCAAACGACCTTCTTGGTCAGAAAATTTAAGCAAAACCTGGTCATTAAGTTTTCCATCCTGGTTAAATACGTGAATCACCGGACGTAATGTCTGTTCTTTACTCCAGGTTCGTCCACCATCGTCTGAAATCTTTATCCTGGCTTGTCCCCAAACTCCACCTTTTGTGACTTTTATTCGATAGTTATTAGTAGAAAAACCCTCAAATTGCGCTCTAAATTGTTTCACATCCAGTAATTCCCTGATATCTTTCTGCGTAACTCCGCTTTTCTCAACTTTTGCCGGTTGAAATATACCATTTTTTTTCAAAGCAGGAGAAAGACTTTTTATGCCCGAAAACAAATAAAGTTTTCCTTCACGTGCATTTCCGGTGTTAAATAAAGTTTTTCGGGCCACAGCAAACTCTCGAGCCACCATTTGCCTGGTTTCTTCGTTTGAATCACTGCCGGCCTGTGAAATAGTAAGAGTACGAATTTGTCCCAATATTTCATTAATATGTCCAATTTCCAACTCTGAACGCTGCAACCAGGCAATATTGTCTTCAATGTTTTGGAGTTGCTGTTTCTGTGAAGAAAGTGTGGTTACAATATCCTGTGATCTGGCTGCACCAATTGGATCATCCGAGGTTTTGTTCAAACGACGGCCGGAAGCCATCTGGATTTGAATATCCTGAAGCTTCCCTGAAGATTTTTGAATATTGTCTACTACATGGTCACGCTTAGTGACCTCAGTTACACGCATTTTTTAAAGGACTTGTGGTTTAAGTTTTTGACAAAAGTCTTGAGTTGCAGCATCCTTTCTTCTGTTTCTTTTGCTTGATTCATTACATATTAATAACGGTTTCCATCATTTTATCTACTGTACTGATAAAACGTGCAGATGCTTCGTATGCTTTCTGATACTGCATCATATCCGTCAGTTCTTCGTCCATATTGACTGCACTGATAGAGCTCCTGATTTCCTTAAACTGCCTCACCATACTTTCTTGTTGTGCCTGTTCCGTTTTATTTCTTTGAATTTTCAAACCCATTCCTGTGAGCACACCATTATAATACTCATCAAAAGTCATGGTTTCATCTCTCATAGTCGGACTTGTTTGAAGCTTCGCAATTTCCAGTGCAACTCGGTTATCTCCAGGAATAAGGTCCTTGCCTGTTGAAATGTTATTCGTGTTTTCACGAATATGCTCACTTAGCCGGATATCTTCTGCTCCTTTGAGTGTATCAAAAAAACTATTCAAACCTAGAACCTGTGTGATGCTGGATTGATCTTCACCAAAAATGAACTTGTAGTCAGGTGCACTTTGTAAAAGCAGCGAGCCGTCTGACTCTATGGAAGCCTGTAACAATCCTGGATCGTTGATGGTTTGATTCAGGCGTTGGACAATATCGGGTAAGGAATCTTTCCCAGCCTGTATCTCAATTTCATAAGTTTCCAGAATTTCATTATTAGGATCAACTAAATGAAGCTGAAATATTCCATCTTTCAGGAAGGGCAGGGGCTGATTAAGTGCATCCGGATTTAAGCCGAAAGTACTCTTCATCATTTCTGCGGCAGAATTTATTCCAGTACCTGTTGCGTGAGTCCTGTTAACTTTTCTTGCAAGACTGAAGGCAATTTCGTCGAGATTATGCTGGTAGCTCACAATTGTTTCATCGCGAATTCTTAACATTTCACTCATTTCTCCTTCTCGAAAAGTACGGGTCAAATCACGGCGATTGTCATTTGTTGAAACGCCATCGACTCTGAGCATACCCAATTCACCGCCTTTCATTGTACCTTCAAGCTGATAGCGGTTATTTCCTTCTACCAGAGTCCAATCCCGGCCGATGATAACTGTAGTTCTTCCGTTGGGATCTTCAAAAGAGTTAATATCCACCAAGTCTGACAACTCCTCAACTGCCTGATTACGGGCATCCCTCATATCGTTGGCATTCCGCTGACCGCCGCCCTCGTATAAGTTAATCTGTCTATTCAACTCGGCTACTTTCTGGCCCAATTCATTTACTTTATTTATATTTGCATTAAGACGGCCGTTAATTTCTTTACGCAGCCCGTCAAGTTGAGAGTGCATGTTACGAAAACGGCGTGCCAGCACATCACTATGCACCTTTACCTGCATTCTGGCTGATTCAGATTCCGGCTGATTCGAAAGCTGGCTCCATGAGTTCCAAAACTCGTTTAGAGCTTGGTGTAAGCCGTTTCCCTCTGTTTCACTAAAAATAATTTCAATTTTTTGCAGGAATTCTCCTCTAGACTTAAACATGCCTGAACGAGGATTTTCCTGGAGGATTTTGCGCTGCACGAATTTATCATAAACCCGTGTAGTCGGCTCGGCGTCAGCACCTCCTCCTACTCCAGTGGGATCTGGTGCAGACGTGCCTGAGCTAACTTGCTGGCGGGAGAAACCTTCAGTCTCTTGATTGGCAATGTTATGCCCAACCGTTTGCATTGAACGCTGATTGATACTCAGGGCGCGTTGTCCCAGATTTAGGGAACTATTGAGCGAAGGCATGTGACAATGCTGAAATGGTTAGGGTTCCTAAACGATTTTAGTGACTTATAAAGTCAGGCTTCGGTACGGGACATTGTGCTGGTACCATTTTGCAGTTTCCCCGCATCTGAATAAGTCGGAGGACCGTTCTGGAGTTGACTCATGAACCTAATAGAGGATTCAACAGATTTTAAGCGACCTGATGCCTGGAGAGCGTTTTCATCCGCAATTTTGCGGATTTCGGCAACCAGGCTTTTCAACCGTTCAAAACAATGCTGAAGTGGTTCTGAGTATTCATCCTCAGTCCTGTCAATAATAACGCTTAAAGTCAGTTCCTTTGGTTTAGTGTTCCAGGAATCTGCAAGCTTTTCCACAAACTTAATCCGCTCCCTCTCGAGTCTGGCAGTTGCACGTACACAACGAGACTTTTCGCCTTGAATTTTAAGCAACTCTGAACCGCGTAAACGCCCAAATCCCTCGGATTCTTTTTGCAACTGTGAAATCAACTGCTCATGCAGTTCCACTTCCTGTCGCATAATATTTAATAATTCTTGCATCTTAAAAGGACACCATCTAACGGACTTAGTTAGGCCGCCGTGTTATTTTTCAGCACTTAAGATTCAGCTTATATCTTCCTGAAGAGCATCCTCCAGCATTGTTTTGGCAAGACGTTGCGCATCAACCTGATATTCACCATTTTTTATTTTATCTTTAAGTTCTGCAACCCGGTCTGCACGTACTTCCGGCTCAGTTGAAATCCTATCTTTTATTTTATTCATCACAAATGTCGAAGTCTTAACTGGAGGTTCTGATGTTCCGGATGTCAATCCAGAACGTTCTGCAGTTTTCTGACTGTCTTTAGCAGTCCCTCCCTTGACACCATGAAACTCGGGGGACTGTTGACCTGTTATTTTCATAATTCACCTGTAAATGTTAAATAGTTTAGATCCCTATCTCTGCGGAAATGTCCGGTGTAAGCCGACAAGCATACCCGCAGACTCTGACGAGCACAACTAAAAATGTGCAGTTCGCTAGCCTGAGAAGGCCCATAGGGCGTGTAAACTAACATGATTCAAGAAGCGTTTGCTTCCTAAAATGCGTATACAGACACTTCAGTCTTGGGCCTCAGGTTAGATGTTACCGGGTCTGGAAATACCATATATTTGCTTTCCTGACAAATCACAGAAACACCTTATTGCATGTATCGGCCAATCAATCACAAAACTTTAGCGTTTTATTATTATTTATCTAAATTAGTTTTCAACTGCTGATAAATCATCTCTCCTAGGCCCAGACTCCCGGACTTTGCAGAAATTTTCGCATATTGTTCATCCAGTAGAGATTGGAACATTTTTTCACCTTCTGACTTAGGAAGAAGATCAGACTCAAAAGATGATTTCCGCATTGTTTTCAACATCTGCTGGATAAAAATCGCCTCAAACTCACTGGCAGTTTCACGCAGTTTTGCATCTTCGGTGACTCCTTTTATTTCAGGAGCCGCCTTAAATCGATCTGCACCTAAGGTCAGTACAGATAAAGGTAACGGCATTGATACTTTCATTTTAGTTTATCGAATGACAAGTTCTGCATGAAGAGCGCCGGCAGTTTTTACAGCCTTGAGCACCTCAATTAAATCTCTGCTGGAAGCACCTATTTTATTAAAGCCATCTACAACTTCCTTCAAGTCAGTACCTCCTTTAAGCATAAAAACACTGGAAGCAAGTATTCTTCCTTCAGTCAGCTCACCCTGGGTTCCTTCTACATTTAGAGTTGGAAGTTTAACTTGAATATTCAAACCGTTTTGAGAAATTGCAATTGGCGAAATCCTGACACTGCCTCCCATCACTACAGTTCCAGACCGTTCGTCAAGAACAACTTTAGCAGTATGATCTGGAGTAATTTCCATATTTTCAATGAAGGAAAGCAACTCCACTGTATTGCCCAAGTAACTATCAGGAACTGAGACTTCGACAGTGCCGGCATCCTGGGCCCGGGCACTCCGGATACCTAAATTCTGATTAATCAGCTTTGCCAAACGGAATGCTGTAGTAAAGTCTGGAGAATGCAAGTTCATATACAGTCGGGCCCGGCTGTTAAGATTTAAACTAATCTCACGTTCTACAATCGCTCCTCCGTGAATCTGTCCAACTGAGGCCACCATCCGTGATCCTATCGACAAATTAGCCAATTCTTCTGTAGGCAGTGGTGCTTCGGCTCTGCTGACTCCTTTCGGTATTCCCGCAATGGGACCCTGCCCGAGGGCATAAACAAGTCTATCCGGTCCCCGTAACGGAGTCATTATCAAAATTCCTCCACGAAGTGAAACCGCATCACCAATTGTTGCGGCAGTAATGTCTAAACGTTGTCCTGATTTTGCAAAAGGTGGTAAAGTCGCTGTCAGCCATACTGCAGCAATACTTCGTCCTAAAATATCCTGGCTCTTTAAGCTAATCCCAATCCTTTCCAAGGCATTCACAATCGGCTTTCTGGTTAGTAAACTCTCCTGTGAATCGCCTGTACCGTCCAAACCAACTACAATACCAAAGCCGATAAGTGCGTTGTCACGTGCACCCCGCAATGCTGCAATATCCTTTACTCGCACACCCCAGGCTGGTGTTGTCAAAACAGCCAACAGGAAGAAATACAGCACTGCAGTACCCAATCGTAAAAAAGGCAGTTGGTTTTTCATGGTCATAAAAAATGAATGTTCTTCAAGATTTTGGTGTCCAGTTTGTTATACAAGTTCAATGCCAGATTAACGCAGTTCTGCTATTCAGTTTGCGCTCATTAACTGCATCAATCGCATGAGTATAATTCCGGTTAAAACCGCCTTGAATTGTGCATTGAAGAAAAAAATTCAGCTTCATAAAATGTCGTTGTTTAAAAACAATGGGAACATATTTGAGGAAATTCTGATTGACATCAGCTAATTTTTCTAACAATTTTGATGAATCTGCAAAAAGTTCTAAAACCATGTCATTCCGAGCACAGCGAGAAATTTCTCATAAACTACTTCACTAATATCACAAAGATTTCAGACTTTTTGTGAAGCCATTAATTTTTTGCTGGTCTGTTTTCTGCATTGTCTCCGGGAGAAGAAATTTGAGCTAGTTAATTGCACAGCACTTGGTCCGAATCAGAATCTAAGGAATTTGAGATAAAATTAGAACTGACTTTTGAACCCTGTAAAACTAGTAAAAACCAGCAAATGGGTTACTATGGAAATGATTTTATTGTTTTTTTGCCTGACTTCAGTGGCGATCACTTCGGTGATTGTCGCATTAGAGTTAAGAGGAGACAAAACTCTGTCGAAGCAGTCTTATAAAGGTGAGATAAACACTATTAATTTTCATGGACAGCAAATTCTCGCAAAAGATAAAAACACCAATGAGCAGTTACGTAACAGGGTGTTTGAAACCTTGGATCGACAACTGAATCAATTGGGTTATGTTACCAAAGAACCTCAGCTTCAGTTCATAAACAGAACCCTGAACAGTGAACATACTGAACTTGAAGAACTTACTCCCATTGAACTGCAAACTGCATTTACCGTAATTTCCCAGACTCAAGAATCCAACGATATTGCAGCCTGATTCAGAAAAATATATCAAAAATTTTTGTAATCTACTCAATCTGTTTTAACTAATTGATCATATATTATCACTGATCTTTCAAATATAATTCTGGAATTGATCTGTAGATAAATATTTTCATAAATTGACTAGAAACGTTCTGGACTAAATGGAGTGATGTCAATTTTAGGTGGACGATTTGCTATCAGGTCAGTGATAATTTCTCCAGTCATTGGGGCGCCAATCAAACCTCGGTGACCATGTCCGAAAGCAAATAGTATGTTGGGTGCATCCGGACACTTTCCGATCACTGGACGTGAATCCGGGAGACTGGGTCGATGTCCCATCCATTCTGTTTTTTCTGTTCCTGAAATTCCTGGAAACATACGTTTACCTAAACGCAACAAAATTTCTGCACGCTTATAGTTTGGAGGAGCCTCTAATCCAGCTAGTTCTGCTGTTCCAGCAAACCGTAACCCTATTTCCATTGGAGTTGCCACAAATTTACGTTCCGCTTCCATGATGACATGGCTTGGCAGCACCTCGGGATGAGCGATGGTGACGTGATAGCCACGCTCTGTTTCCAAGGGGATACTGACTCCTAGTTGGGCTGTGAATCGGTGCGACCACGCTCCGGCAGCCACCACAAGTTTCTTGGACTCAACATAACCTAGGTCTAAATTCAGTCTCACATTTCCTTCTGCTGATAAGCGTACTTCTCTAACCTCCCTTCGCAAAATTATTCCACCTGTTTGAGAAAACTGTTCGCTCAACACCTGCGCCAGCCGAAAAGGATTGGTGGTATAGCCTTGATTTTCGATTAAAACTGCTCGGATATAAGAAGGGGATAGTGTTGGTTCTAACTCATGCAATTCTTCTCCGGATAGCATACGTAGTTGAGCACCATGTCTCCGTAATAATTCCCATCCCCTGGAAGCATGATTGAATGAAGATTCATTTTGATAGACATTCAAATACCCGGAAGGTCGGATTAAACTTCTGACTTGTGAACCATTAACTAAGGTCTGATATTTCTCAACTGTACCGGCGTTAAGTGCTAATAGACTCCGCACCGTATTTTCAGATTCGCTTGCGGTTCCAGCTTTGAGGAAGCGAAATAACCAAGGCAAAAGTTGGGGCAAATATCTAAAACGAATGTAAAGCGGACCTTCCGGATCAAGTAACCATTTGGGGACTTTTACCATTACTCCGGGCATCGCATTTGGCAGAGCGGAAGTTTCGGAAAGAACTCCGGCATGGCCGAAAGAGCAAGATTCACCGGGTCCAACCTTGTCGATTAGAGTCACCTGCCAACCGTCTCGTTGTAGATGGAGCGCACAGCACAATCCAACGATACCTGCACCGATGATGTGTACATTTTTTGTATTTGGCAATGTATTTGAACTCATTTTACTCTACAATAAGTAAGAAAATTCTTCTGAAAACTTTAACCAAAATAATAATTCTACTGAACGACTTCCTTACAATTGCACTAAAAACCATGTAGGTCAAGTCGATGTCGAAATTGACAGCTTAATGCGCTGTTGAATTATATGGGAAAAGTATGGCCCAGTTCGCTTTTTTCAATCGAATCTTATTTGATACTGAAATTTAAAACGAAATCTTCCTGCAGTTGGTTCTCAATAGCACCTTTTCTTTTCTGCCGAACATGCTGGATGGCTTCTGTATTTTCTTCACCATTTTCAATGAGTAACATGGCTGCTACTGTTCCTGAACGGCCAATACCACCTTTACAGTGCAACCCGATGCTGTTCCCCTTCTGAAGTTCCTGCTTAAGTGACTTACATACAGTCCTCCAATTGCGGATGAACTCTGTATCAGGCACCTTGTAATCAACTATTGGAAGATGATGCCATTGTAAATCATGTTTACTGATCTGTTCGTGAAAAATCTCTTTGCCGCAGATTTTTTCAAACTCTATGTCCTCAACCAGAGAGACAACCGTAGAACAGCCTAATTTTACCAAGGCCGAGAAAGTGCTTTGAAGAATAATATGTTCAAAGACTTTCTCTTCATTGAGTCCAGGGAAACGCATAAGGAACAGTTTCCCGGTAGAATTGGATGGCGAGACAAAATCAAATTCAGTTAAGATCATGTTTTGTTTGCATCGTTTTCAACATTTTGAGTGTTGTGTCTCCATGCTTGAGTTCGACGCAAAACACCTTTGCTGAAAAAGGCGTGTATGATACGAACCACTACTGACACATAAACAATTAACATTGCCATTGCTGCTGCTGCTGCTACATCCCCTTGTTCATCGAGATGAATCGCAGATACTGAAGCCAGTGTAGTATTATAGGTATAAAGGAAAATCACACCTGAAACGGTAGTCATGGCATTGACAAAAAGGTATATGGCAATATCAAATATAGTTGGTAAACAAACCGGCAGTGTTACCCTCCAGAACATTTTATAAATGGGGATTTTGAGAGATAATGATACTGACTCAAATTCTTTATCCATTTGCTTCAATGCAGTAACACCAGTAAGATGCGAAACAGTATAAAAATGGACAATGGTATTGAAAACCATAATGCTCATGGTGGCATAGATAAAGTTTATCGGGTTGTCTTTGGCGTTAAAGTAAAATATATAGGAAAGCCCCAGTACCAATCCCGGAACAGACATCGGCATTAAGGCAAATAGTTGAAGAATACCACGGAATCTTTCATCAGATTTAAGTTTTTCAACAAGGTATGAGCCTATGAAAATTATAACAGTTCCAAAAATAGCCGTATAAAAGGCAAGGCGGACGGAATTGTAAAACGATTCCCACCCGAGGCCTGCCACTTCAAATTGATAATGCTTTAGAGTAAACGAGAGGTTATATGGCCAGAATTCAACAAGTGCTCCGAATTGTGCCATGCCAATCATCATCAGAATGATCAGTGTTATGAGGACACAATAACTCAGCATGAGACTATCAACTCCAAAACTCTTTTTTGGATTAAAAACAACTGAGCGTGATGTCAATAAGGATATTTGTTTTTTCCTTGAATACTGGTCAATGAAAAAGGCAAATAATGACGGTAATAACAAAACCAGTGAGATAACGGCCCCCATCTGAAAGTTCTGCATGCCAACGACTTCTTTATAAATATCCGTAGCCAGCATATTATAATTTCCGCCAATCACCTTAGGTACACCAAAATCTGTGAAAACCTGGGTAAAAATAACAAAAGTAGTGCTGATTATACCGTAGCGGGCACCTGGAATGGTAATGGTGAGAAACGCTCTCAACCTGGATGTCTTTAAAACTTCTGCTGCTTCATAAAGACGAGAATCTGAGAGGGATAAAGATGTACTCAGAATCATCAAGGCATGTGGGAAAGTCCAATAGACAGAAGCCATAATGATCCCAATCGGTCCATAAATCGAATTGCCGAAAAGTAATGCCTTCAAGATACCCTTATTCCCAAACCAATATACTAAAGCAATTGCAGCCAGAATCGATGGGCTGAGCAAAGGAATTAATGCAATGAGTCGAAAAAAACCCTTGAATGGCATACATGTTCTGGTTAGAGCATAGGCAAATGAAAATGCTAAAATAACAACAATAATGGTTGAAACAATTGCAATGAACAAACTGTTAAAAAAAGATTGAAAAAGTGCTGGTTCATTCAGGTAAATTAGATAATTTTTTAAGCCTATGAAATTGCCTTTTTGATCTTGGACGCTTTTCAAAATCAAAGTACCAAGTGGGAAGACAAGAAACAGCAAAAAGAACAAAATATAGCTTGCCAGCATGAACTGGCCAACCCAATCACTTAAATCTTTGCTTCTTCGAAATTCAGGCAATCTGAAAATTTTGGAAAGGGATAGATCAGTCACAGGGATAAACTCTTATCTGATCCGGAGGAAGTATCATGTGGATTTGTGAACCGGGAGTTAAATCCATCTCTGTGAGAGATGCACTAGACACATCAATCATAAGTAGCTCATTGGATAGTAAAGTTGATTCTACATAAATCCTCTGAAAAGAACCAAGGAATTCATTCTCCACGATGACGGCGTCGATGGAGTTTTCTGAATCCGAAGTAGCATGGTTCAGGATGATGCATTCAGGTCTGATAGCCAGTCGGACAGAAAGATCAGTATTCAGATCTTCTGTATTACAATTCAACTCAAAGCTATGGCAGGCTACTTTGTTTTTTGCAAGGACTTTGGCATCGATAAAATTTGTAACTCCGATAAAATCTGCAATAAAAGGCGAATTAGCTTTTTCGTATATTTCCTTTGGGCTACCGAACTGGATGATCTCGCCATCTTTCATAACGAAAATTCTGTCTGCCATAGACTGTGCTTCTTCTTGATCATGTGTGACCATGATCGTTGTAATTCCTAGTTTACGATGTAGATCTTTTATCTGTTTTCTGAGATAAACCCGCACCTTTGCATCCAGTGCCGATAAAGGTTCATCTAGCAACAATAATCCTGGAGATGTTGCAAGAGCTCTTGCCAAAGCCACACGCTGTTGCTCCCCGCCAGATAACTGGCCTGGGTATTTAGTTGAATGGGATTTCAATCCCACCAGGTCAAGCAATTCGTTGACTCTTGAGTTGATTTTTTCTTTCCCCCACTTATGATTGATCAGGCCATAGGATATATTTGAAAACACTGTCAAATTGGGAAAAAGAGCATAAGATTGAAAAACAATACCGAAATCCCTTGCCGATGGAGGAAGCCTGGAAATTTCTACATTCTTTTGGGTAATGGTTCCTGAAGACTGTGTTTCCAACCCTGCAATACAGCGTAAAAGGGTTGTCTTTCCACAACCAGAGGGACCCAAAAAACATGCAAATTCACCTTCTTCAATATCAATAGAGATATCGTGTATGGCCCTAAATGAACCAAAATGCTTGCTGAGGTTTTCTACTGATAGAAAAATTGATTGTGATTTTGCACTCATTTTTTAATTACTTTAAAAAAAATTTTCATTTTAACTGACCATTTATATTACTCTATTTTCTGGTTTAATTATTTATGGTAAGAAATTAAGAAGGGAGTTGGGCAGAATTGATAGTCAGGGATGCCCAGCCCAATTTTTGATTTTTAATGATTGACAGTCAAAACATCTAAAATCTAAAATAAGTCTATTTTTTAGGTTCCGTTTTGCCATCGTATCGCTTTTTCCACTCACCGACGATACGGGACTTATTGGCTGCAGCCCAGACAAAATTGTTGTTTATAAGTTTTGCCTGAACTTCATCATAGAAATCTGGTAGTTCTGGATCTTTTGTGATTTTGGAAGGGTCTGCAATAATTGACTGACGTTCACCAAATAAGGACATTCCCCTACCTAAGGTCCAGTCCAACAGACGTTTTGCATCTGGTAAATTGTCTGTGCCTGCCATGATTGCACTTACCTGCATTTCCCAACCAATACCTTCTTCAGGTATAATCATGTCAATCGGGGCTCCGGCCTTGATGATCTTGATTGCTCTACCCGGCCATGCAATTCCAATTGTAAATTCACCAGAACCAGCTTGTTTGCAAGGTTTGGAGCCTGAATGAGTATATACAGCAACATTTTTATGCAGGGCATCCATATATTTCCATGCTTTTTCTTCACCCATGATTTGAATCCAACTGGAAACATCGAGGTAACCAGTGCCTGATGATGCCGGGTTAGGCATGGAAATATGACCCTTATAGACAGGGTTCGCTAAGTCGGCCCAGGATTTTGGTTTCGGAAGACCAAGATTTGCAGCTTCGATACGGTTCCAACAAATACATCCTGCCCAACCGTAATTACCAACCCAGGTCACTGGAGCCGTTTTGTCTACGTAGCGTTGATCAATTTTGTCCATTCCTTTAGGTGTATATTCATAGAACATCCCCTCCGCTTCCATGTTTAAGGCTACCGTGGCCGCCATTTCAAAAAGGAAATCCGCCTGCGGATTATCTTTTTCTGCCATCATCTTTGCCGCCATGGTTCCTGTTGATTCACGGACAACATTAACTTTGATGTCTGGGTTATCTTTCTGAAATTCTTCTATATAATACTTCAGATTGTCAGCATCTGTGCTTGAATAGACCAATAACTCCCCTGCATAAGATGAGGTGCTGAAACTAAACAGTACCAAAAAAGAAGCAACAACAATTGATGATAACGGATGTTTTCTGATAAATAATTTAAACATAGCAGTCTCCTGAAAATGAATGTTAGAGAATAAATGTAGTTTGAAATCTCATCTTATCCACAAAATTCTTGTCCCAAATAAAATAACTTTCAAACTCAATGTGAGGTACCCTTAAAGAAACCCTCATTCATCTTTATCCGAAGTTTTAATTGTGGATAAAGAGCAATTTTTTACGGGAAACCCCAAGACGAAACGATTTCGCCGTTAAACATTGTAACAAAGAGTTGATCAAATACAAGCTTTCATGAAATATAAATTAATAAATTATAAATGATTAATTATTTCAATTTGTTAACATATAACTACACCAACAAAATTACTGTAGTCCAACGTTTCGCAGGCAAACATGGCATGGATTAAGCCTTTACTTTATCCACCAATATTTTGTTCAAGGTATCGTATCGTACGCTTTACATAAATTTGCGACATACCTCTGATATCCTCTAAAATGCTTTCTTCATAAGTTTTACGTACTTTTGCAGGAGAACCTGCAATCATTGAAAATGGAGGAACCTCCGTTCCTTCCAGCACAACTGCACCCGCACCTACAATACTCCCACGACCAATTTTTACTCCATTCATCAAAATAGCACCCATTCCAATCAGGCAGTCGTCTTCAACTTCACAGCCGTGCATTACGCAGTGATGTCCTACCGTCACCCGATTCCCAATAATCAGCGGGAATCCGGGATCAGAATGTCCCATGCTTAAATCCTGAAAACTGGTTTCGTCTCCAATACTGATGTATTCCA
>Ga0209091_10000964_pt1 | contig 26523 bp, 25 predicted proteins | sample ArcticOcean_MG_C_6_FD_187438 | JGI IMG/M metagenome (GOLD analysis project Ga0209091, IMG submission 187438) | Marine microbial communities from western Arctic Ocean - ArcticOcean_MG_CB8_128 (SPAdes) (version 2) | ecosystem: Environmental > Aquatic > Marine > Oceanic | place: Arctic Ocean...
AATTGTTGACTAATAACCTTATGCTCACTCATTAAATTTTGATATTTTTCTTCAATTTCTTTTTTTTCAATTTCTAATTGATTTTTTTGTGAACTTAAATTTTCTAAATTAGTTTTTAAACTCGGGTTTTGAAGATTTAAATTTTTTAACTTATCAAGTGCAGAATTTAGTTTTTTTTCTTTTTCACTGTCAGTTTTCATATATATATATATTTATAATATTAAATTGAGTCTTCTTAGTCTAGATAGGATAATTTTGAACAATCTACATAAAGATTTATCAAATGCCATAAGGTTTTTGTCAATAGATGGTGTACAAAAAGCCAATTCTGGGCATCCAGGCATGCCCATGGGAATGGCCGATGTAGCAACAGTTTTATTTAAAAGTTTTCTCAGATTTAATCCAAAAAATCCAAATTGGCTTAACAGGGATAGATTTGTCTTGTCAGCTGGACATGGATCAATGTTGCTTTACTCTTTATTGTACTTAACTGGATATAAAAGTGTTTCTTTAATGGATATTAAAAATTTTAGACAATTAAATTCAATTTGTGCAGGTCACCCTGAATATCATCCTGGTACTGGAATTGAGACTACCACTGGTCCACTTGGACAAGGAATAGCTAATTCTGTTGGTTTTGCGATCGCAGAAGAAATTTTAAAGAAAAAATTAGGTAAAGAATTAATTAATCACAAAACATATGTTTTGGTTGGTGATGGATGTTTAATGGAAGGTATTAGCCACGAAGCTATGAGTTTGGCTGGTCATCTAAAATTAAAAAACTTAGTAATGTTATTTGACAATAATTCAATATCTATTGATGGACCAACTAATTTAGCAGTTTCAGATAATTTTAAAAAAAGATTTGAAAGTTATGGTTGGGATTATATTCTAATTAATGGTCACAATGAAAAAGAAATTTTTAAAGCATTAAAAAAAGTTCAAAATGCAAAAAAACCAACTGTTATTTCTTGTAAAACTAAAATTGGCTATGGCTCACCTAACAAATCAGGTAAAGCCTCTTCACATGGTAGCCCTCTTGGAATAGATGAAATTAAACTTGTTAGAAAAGTATTGAACTGGAAATATAAACCTTTTGAGATTCCAAAAAATATTCTGGGTGAATGGAAAAAAATTGGAAATAAAGGTGTTAAACTTGAAGCAAGTTGGAATAAATTTTATAAAAGAAAAAAACAACATATAGATAAAATATTAAAAAATAATTTTTCTAAAAGATTAAAGTCTGAAAAAAAAAATTCTGTTAAAGAAATTAAAAGCTTAGCTACTCGAAAATCTTCTGAATTAACATTAAGTGCACTTACTAAAGAGAGCAACAATTTAATTGGTGGATCAGCTGATTTGGCTGGATCAAATAATACCAAAACAAAACATCATAGTATAATTAAACCTGGACAATTTAATGGAGACTACATTCACTATGGAGTAAGAGAGCATGCAATGTGTGGAATAATGAATGGTCTTGCACTGCATGGTAAATTTATTCCTTATGGTGGTACTTTCTTAATATTTACAGATTACTGTAAAGCGTCAATTCGATTATCGGCATTGATGGAACAAAGAGTAATCTATGTAATGACACATGACTCGATTGGTTTAGGTGAAGATGGTCCAACTCATCAACCAATAGAACAGTTATCTGGATTAAGATCTATTCCAAACTTAAATATTTTTAGACCTGCTGATAGAATGGAAACTATTGAATGTTGGGAATTAGCATTAAAAAATTCAAAAACACCAAGTGTATTATCTTTAACTAGACAAAACCTTGATCCCATTAGAAAAAAATATTCAAATACAAATAAATGCTCTTTTGGAGCTTATGAAGTTTTGAGAACTAATAAAAAGATTAATTTAACTATACTTGCAAGTGGTTCTGAGGTTAATTTAGCAATTGAAACTAGCCATAAATTAGCCAAAGATAAGATATATTCTAAAGTTATATCAGTGCCCTGCCAAGACCTTTTTGATTTACAGTCAAAGTCATATAAAAAAAAAATTCTTGGTGAAACAAAGTTTAAAATATCAATTGAAGCAGCATCAACAGATTGCTGGAAAAAATATGTTGGGATAGAAGGTTTAACTTTTGGAATTGATACGTTTGGCAAAAGTGCCCCCTATAAAGAGATTTATAAACATTTTGGTTTAACGGCTGAAAATATTTCTAAAAAGACTAAGAATCTAATAAAGAGGTAGATATGGCAATAAAAGTTGGAATTAATGGAATGGGAAGAATTGGTAGAATGGTTATTCGAGCAATTATCGAAAGCCAAAATAAGAATATAGAAATTAAGCATATTAATAATAGATCTAATTCTGAGGCCAGCTGTACTCTAATAAAGTATGATTCTATTCATGGAAAATTTAATGCCGATTTAGATTTTGATAAAAATCATCTAATTATTAATAAAAATAAAATTACATTTTCTCAAGAATCCAACATTGAAGATATAAATTGGAAAAAATTTGATGTTGATTATGTCTTTGAGTGTACTGGGAAGTTTAATTCTAAAGAAAAACTATTGGTTCATATTAAGAATGGAGCAAAAAAAGTTATTGTCTCAGCGCCATGTAAAAATGCAGACAAAACAATTGTATATGGTGTTAATGAAAATATACTCTCTAAAGAAGATCAAATAGTTTCAGCTGCCTCATGTACAACAAATTGTTTGGCACCAGTTGCTAATATCTTAAATGAAAGTTTTGAAATTGAAAAAGGTTTCATGACTACTATTCATGCTTATACTAGTGACCAAAGAATTTTAGACAATTCACATAAAGATCCAAGAAGAGCAAGATCTGCTAGCCAATCAATTGTTCCAACATCAACAAGTGCTTCAAAAGCTATAGGTGAAATAATTCCTTCTTTAAAAGGAAAGCTTGAAGGTGTGGCTATGAGAGTTCCAACTCCTAATGTTTCACTAATAGAGCTTGTTTTTTGTACAAAAAAAGAAATAACTAAAGATAAAATTAATGAGGCTTTTACTGCTGCTTCTAAAAAACAATCTAAAAAAGTTTTAGAAATTACCACAGAAAAATTAGTATCAATTGATTTTAATCATAATTCAGCTTCAGCAATCGTTGACTCTTCTTTAACAAGTGTCGTTGGGAAAAATATGGGAAAAATTTCTGCTTGGTATGATAATGAATGGGGATTTTCAAATAGAATGTGTGATATTGCTGAATATCTTCATAAAATTTAAATTTTAATGAATAACATTTTAGACCCAAATCTTATTTTAAAAGGAAAAAAAGTAATAGTAAGAGTCGATCTAAATGTTCCAATGAAAAATGGATCAATTACAGAAATATCACGAATAATAAAAATCGTACCTACATTAAAATTATTAATAAAAAAAGAAGCTAAAATAATAATATTATCTCATATTGGTCGTCCTAAAGGAAAAGTTGTAAAAGGAATGTCATTGGAACCTATTTCAAAAAAACTTTCTGACCTTTTAAATATAGAAGTTTTATTTAACAAAAATGAAATTAATAAAAAAACTTTAATTGAAGTTAATAAGATTCCTAACGGTTCAGTTATGATGATGGAAAATATACGTTTTTATGAACAAGAAGAGCAAAACAATGACTCTTTCTCAAAAAGTATTTCAGATTTAGGTGATGTATATGTTAACGATGCTTTTTCTTGTTCTCATAGAGCGCATTCTTCAATAGAAGGAATTACTAAGTATATTCCATCGTATTGTGGTTTACAATTTATTGAAGAAATAAATGCCTTAAAAAAAATAACTTCTGAAATTACAAAGCCTATTACCTGCATTATAGGAGGTTCTAAAATTTCTACAAAGATCAAAATTATTTCAAATTTAATTAAAAATTTTGATAACATGATTATTGTAGGTGGTATGGGTAACGCTATGCTTAAAAATACTGGAATTAATATAGGTAAATCAATGTGTGACGATGGTTATAAAGATCTAGTTGAAGAAATATTAAAAAAATCTAAATTTCATAATTGTAAAATATACTATCCTCTTGATGTTGTGGTTTCGAAAGAACTTAACGGAAGTGGAGCAGTAAAAGAAATTAATGAAGTTAATAATGATGAAATGATATTGGATATTGGGCCTAAGACTATTTTGTCAATAAAAAACATAGTTGATGAATCAAATACAGTATTATGGAATGGGCCTGCTGGATATTTTGAAAATTCAAACTTTGCCAATGGAACAAAAGAAATTTTAGAAATTATTGCCAATAAAAAATCTAAAGATAAAATTTATGCTGTTGCGGGTGGAGGAGAAACTGTTGCTGTAATTAATAAATTTAATAAATTAGATTCATTTAATTTTGTTTCAACTGCTGGTGGAGCCTTTTTAGAATATCTTGAAGGAAAAGAACTTCCTGGTATAAAAGCTTTAAATTAATATGACTGAATTAAATAAAATTGCTCTAAAAATTTTATCAAATAAAAAAGGAATTTTAGCTGCCGACGAAAGTAATGGCACTATGACCAAAAGATTAGACACAATAAATGTAAAATCTTCACCAGAAAGTAGATTAAAATTTAGAGAAATTCTTTTCTCTTCTGAGGAAGGTATGAAAAATATTGGTGGAGTTATTCTTTATGATGAAACTATAAGACAAACAACGCCTTCAGGTAAAAAAATACCTGAATTAATAAATAGTTTTGGATCAGTCCCAGGAATTAAAGTTGATACTGGAGCTAAAAGAATGGTTAATTCTCAAGTTGAAACTATTACAGAGGGTCTTGATGGTTTAAGAGAAAGGTTGGAAGAATATTATGCTCTTGGAGCAAGATTTACAAAATGGAGAGCTGTAATTAATATAAATAAATCTTACCCTTCAGAATTAGCTATTAGTGCAAATGCTCATGCCCTAGCAAGGTACGCTTCTCTGGTTCAAGAAGCAAAAATGGTACCAATCATTGAGCCTGAAGTTCTTATGAATGGAGATCATGATATAGATCAATGCTATGAAGTTACCACAAAAGTTTTACAAGAATGTTATAAAGAACTTAAATTTCATAATGTAAACCTTGAAGAAACTATTCTAAAACCAAACATGGTTCTACCTGGAGATAAATGTTTAAAAAGAAGTAATACTCAAGAAATTGCTCAAATGACACTTAAGTGTTTAAAAAAAAATGTACCAAGTGAAGTTCCTGGAATAGCATTTTTATCTGGTGGACAAACAGAGATAGAAGCAACTCAAAACTTAAATGAAATTAGTAAAATTAATGATACTAATTTTATTATTAGTTTTTCTTATGGAAGAGCTCTTCAACAAAGTGCACTTAAAAATTGGGGAAAAGACCAAGAAGATAGCTTAAATACTCAAAAAATATTCAGTCAAAGATCAAAAATGAATGGTCTTGCTTCTACAGGTCAATGGTCAGAAGAGCTTGAAACAAAGTAAAATAAATAAGAAATTTATTTATTTAATTTCACCAAATAAAATTGAAAATAGTAATTTTTATATTGACCTAGCATTAGTATTTAGCTCCAAAAAAGTAAAATTTTTCCAATTAAGACTAAAAAAAGAAACAAACCAAAATAAATTAATTATTGGTAGAAAAATTAAAAAAATTTGCAAAAAGTATAAGGTTAAATTTCTAATTAATGATGATCCAAAACTTACTAAAAAACTTAATGCCGATGGTTGTCATTTAGGACAAAAAGATATGAATATTAAAAAAGCTAGAAAAATATTAAAAAATAAAATAATTGGTATCACCTGCCATAATTCAATTAATTTAGCAGAAAAAGCAATTAAAGACGGTGCTAACTATTTAGCTTTTGGTGCATTTTATTCAACTCAAACAAAAAGAATTAAATATAAAGCAAAATTAAAAATCTTAAATTTAGCTAAAAAGATAACTAATATTCCGATTGTAGCCATAGGAGGAATAAAGTTAAGTAATTATAGAAAACTCTTATTGAATAAAGCTAACTTTTTAGCTATCTCAAGCTACATTTGGAACAATAAAAAATACAAACCATTAGAAGCTATTAAAAAATTAAAATGAAAATATACGCAAGTGAAATAAGAGTTGGTATGTTAATTGAATATAAAAATGACTTATGGCAAGTCCTTAAAACTCAACATGTAAAACCTGGAAAAGGGGGTGCATTTGCTCAAGTTGAAATGAAAAGTGTAAATAAAAATACAAAACTGAATGAAAGATTTAGATCATCTGAATCAGTAGAAAAAGCATCACTTGATGAAACAAAATTTAATTATCTGTACAATGATGAAACTGATTATTATTTTATGGATCCAAAATCTTTTGAACAAATTAATATAAAAAAAGAAACTATCGGTGAAAAAGGTAAAATGTTAACTGAAAACTTAGAGGTAAGTATAAGCTTTTATAATGAAAAACCCTTAACTGTGGAGTTACCTAATCAAGTTACATGTACAGTTGCAACAACAGATGTTGCTTTAAAAGGCCAAACAGTTTCATCTTCATACAAACCGGCGACCCTAGATAATGGAATAAATATTCAAGTACCTCCATTTATTGAAAGTGAAGATGAAATCATAGTTGATACACGGACTATGGAATATATAAAAAAGATATAAATTTTATGAAATCAATATCAGCTAATCTTAACGTTATGATAAAAGCTGCTGAAAAAGCCTCAAGGGCTTTAATCAGAGACTTTGGTGAAATTGAAAAATTACAAGTATCAGTTAAAGGTCCTTCAGATTTTGTTTCTAACGCAGATTTAAAAGCAGAAAAAATAATTATTGAAGAGCTTAAAAAAGCAAGACCTTATTATTCAATAATTAGTGAGGAAGATGGATCTGAATCTAATAAAGATAAGAATAATACATGGATCATAGATCCAATAGATGGGACAACAAATTTTTTACATGGAATACCTCATTTTGCAATCTCAATAGCCTTAAAATCTGAAGACGAAATAGTTTCAGGCTTAATTTATGATCCCATAAAAGATGAGATGTTTTATGGTGAAAAAGACAATGGTGCTTTTTTTAATAATCAAAGAATTAGAGTTTCAAAGAAAAAAGAAGTAAATAGTTGTCTATTTGCTACTAGTGGAAAATATAAAAATGAAATTGATTTGCCAATAAGAAAATCTGGGAGTGCAGCACTTGATATGGCTTATGTGGCCGCAGGTAGATATGATGGATATTTTCAAAATGGACTTAATTTATGGGATATAGCAGCTGGAATAATACTTATAAAGGAGGCTGGAGGTATAATTAACAAAATTGACCTATCTCAAAATAAAAATATCCAAATTAGAGCCTCGAGCATGGCTATAAATGAAAAAATGCTTGAAAAACTGAAGAACTTTTAATTGTTTTATAAAATTCTTTTGCTATAAGTCTCGATATGAAAAAAGACATACATCCAAATTACCATGCTATTAAAGTTGAAATGACTGATGGTACTCAATTTGAAACGAGATCAACTTGGGGAGCAGAGGGTGATGTTTTAAAATTAGAAATCGATCCTAAATCTCACGCTGCTTGGACAGGTGGAAAACAAAAATTGATGGATAAAGGACGTGTAAGTAAATTCAATAAAAAATTTCAAAACTTCAGATCAGAAAAGAAAGATTAAATGTCTAATGTTCCATTGATGCCCATGGCAACTGCTGTTTGGCTCGTAGAAAATACAACTTTAACATTTAAACAAATAGCAACTTTTTGTAACCTTCATGTAGTAGAAATACAAGGAATTGCAGATGGTGAAGTTGCAAAAGGCATAATGGCCTACAATCCTATTATGTCTGGTCAATTAACTAGAGAAGAAATTGAATTATCTTCAAAAGATGAAAGTAGATCTCTTCAAATAAAAAACACAGATATTGAAATTTCAACTGTGAATAAAAAAATTAAAAAATATATTCCACTTTCTAAAAGACAAGATAAGCCCGACTCTGCTCTATGGCTAATTAAACACCATGCACAATTAAAAAACTCACAAATAGCCAAACTAGTTGGTATCACTGTACATTCAGTAAATTCTATAAGAAACAAAAGCCATTGGAATTATAACACTTTAAACCCTAAAGATCCTGTGGCTATGAACTTGTTTTCTCAAAAAGATTTAATTGCAGCAATTGAAAAAGCAGAAAGACGAATAAAGAGAGAAAAAAAAGAAAAAGAAAAAGCAAAACAAGCAAGAGAAGTGTCAAATAGTGAATAAATTTAATAGACATCAAAATTTTATAGTGATAATTACTCACTTTTTTGGAAGTATTTATGAAAATAGAAGTTAAAGATAATAATATTGAACAAGCACTTAGAGTTCTGAAAAGAAAACTACAGCGTGATGGATTCTTTAAGGTGGTTAAACTCAAGAGCGTTTATGAGAAACCTTCTGAAAAGAAAAAAAGAATACTACAAGAAAATATTAAAAGAGTTAAAAAGCTAAATAAGCTAAAGAATAGAATTTAAATATACCGCGGGGTGGAGCAGTCTGGTAGCTCGTCAGGCTCATAACCTGAAGGTCGGCGGTTCAAATCCGTCCCCCGCAACCAATCCCTTAAATACACAAAAGAAGTGCAAAATGAAATTTGTTATGTTGAAAAAAAACTAAAAATATGATCAAATAATTAATGTCATGAGGTGTATTAGAATTGCTTTTTAGGGAGTTAAAGGTACCGGATAACAAAATGTCTCATATACTCTAGACCTTGCTGAATTTATAATGCTGAATAGCGTTAAAGCTTTAGTTAGATACTCTCAAGACCACCACCCCATCTACGAGACTCATTTTCAGTGAAGTTTATTTTTTTATTTTCAGTGCTTTGTGCTGGCTGTCTAAAAAACTTTTTAATATATATTTTAGATAAAGTTCGACTAATACCATCGAGGCTTGAGCCATAAAAAGTACGGGCGTCAGGCTCATAACCTGAAGGTTGGCGGTTCAAATCCTTCCTCCGCAACACTTTTTGATTTTCAATACGTTCAATGCTATAGAGGGATGTGTATAGTTTATCTATTATAATCCCTTTATATAATGAAGAAAAAAGACTCTTAAAAAGTTTAATAAAATTAGATAAATTTATTAAGCAAAATATAAAAAATAATATTGAAATAATTTTTGTTAGTGATGGAAGTACTGATACAACTAATGATATTGTTAATTTGTTCATTAAAAAAAATGCAAAAATTCTTAAATCTTTTTTAATAAAATATACAAAAAATGTTGGAAAAGGTTATGCTCTTAAAAAAGGCATATTAAGATCTAAAAAAGATTGGATACTAATTTGTGATGCAGATATGTCTGTTAGCCCTGATCAATTCAATAATTGGTATAATAATAATAAGATAATGGATAAAAATAAAGCTTATTTTGGTTCACGAAGGCATCAAAAATCAAATGTTAAAACTTCTATAATTAGAAAGTCTCTTGGATTATTATTCATAATTTTTATTAGGATATTATTTTTTATCAAATTAAAAGATTCTCAATGTGGATTTAAAGTATTTCATAAAAACTATGCTTTAAAAGTTTTTAAAAAGATAAGTTCATTTCGTTTTGCTTTTGATATCGAATTAATCATTTTATTAGCAAAATTTAAAATAAGTATAGTTGAATTACCCCTAAAATGGGTACATCAGGATGGAAGTAAATTAAGCCTCTTCTACGATGTACCAAAAATGATTTATGATATTTTCATAATTAGATTTAAAAATCTAAAATAAACAACCTTATGAATTATAAAAAAGATTTTACTAAAGCAGTTCCACCCTTAAAATATCTTTTAATATCTTCAAATGTTCTAATCTTTAAAATTCTTTTAAAAATATAACTAGGTCTCAAATAAAACTTTCTAAAAGCATAACGCTCCATATCTTTTAGTTCTTTTGGATTTTTATATCCGTCTGGTAACCATGTAACATTCCAGCATTGATATTCTTCTAAATTTCTAGTTATAAATTTTCCCCATTTTCCTGCTTCTATTTCTTTAGACAGCTTAGTTCCAGGGTAAGGACACACTAAAGTAAATTGTGCATAGTCAGGATCAAGTTCAATTGCATTTTGTACAGTTTGTTTTGCTAATTCAGGTGTTTCTCCAGGTAAGCCAATTAAAAATGATCCTCTCACTTCTATTCCAGCCTCTTTAGTCCACTTTGCAACTTGTTTCATTCTATCAAAATTTTTATTTTTTCTATTTGTTTGTATATTTTCTGCTAATTCATCGATTGCTGTTTCATAACCGTAGAAAATATTCCAACAACCAGCCAAACGCATTAATTGTAGTATTTCTTTATCAACAGTATTGACTGCAGCATAACAAGACCAAATTAAATCTAAATTTTCTTTAATTAATAATTCTAAAAATTCTTTCATCCATTTTTTATGATAACTCATTGTATCATCCCAAAATGATATTTCTTTAATTCCATACCTTTGAACACATTCTTTTATTTCTTCTATTACTTTTTGAGGACTTCTTCTTCTTGCTCCAGTACCTGCTTGATCACAAAAAGAACAAAAATACGGACAACCTCTGATTACTACCATATTTGTTAATGGTAGTTTCTTATATTGATTGGGCAAAGGTATGTATCTTTCCATTGGAAATAAGTCTCTTGCTGGTAATGGTAAGTCATCTAAATCTTTTATATTTTCTCTTGGTGGATTTTTAACCACTTTGCCGTTTTTTTTGTAAATAATCCCTTTAATATTTTTTAATATTTCAGAGTCTGAAAGGAATGCCTCTCTATCATATTTTTTTTCTTTAAATTTTTTTATAATATCGTGAGCTATATATTCTCCATCTAAACCATATGCAATAATATCAAAAACATCATAATCGTTAGCTGTTTCAATTCCTGCAACATTTGCATGTGAGCCACCTATTACAGTAAGTTTATTTGGAAGTTTTTCTCTAACTTTTTTAGCTAGTTCTGTTGCTCTAGCAAGTGAATATGTTGTTGTAGAAAAACCTATTATAGCAGGATTTTTTTCAAGAATAATTTCATAAACTTTTTCATTGCTAATTCTTAAAGTTGGACAATCTAATACTCCTACACCGTACCCTTGTTCTCTAATATATGCTGCAAGACTTGCCATACCTAAAGGTATTAAGTCGCCACCAACTTCTCCCATATCATCTTTTCCATATCTTTCAGCTATTGAATCTGGTGGATTAATAAATAAAAAATCTATCTTATTATTTTGTGGAGCAAAGCCTCTATTTATGAAGTCCTCAGTTGTTGGCTGAATTTTAGCAAGTCCTTTATTAAAGGGCTTACTAATTTTATTTACTAAGGAAGAAATGTTCATTATTTATTTTAATTGTTTAAAATTAGTATATTCATTGTTTAATTGTTTACTAGAAAATATTATTTTGAGCAAGTTTCTTTTTAAAAATGAAATATAAAAACATATTAATTATAGTATTTTATTGTGTTTTATCTTTACTACTGACATCTTTTATTCTTGGGATTAATAATTTATCATTTATAAATACTGGTTGGTTAGCAGCTCATGATGTAACTACTGATTTAGTTTCTTGGAAATTTTTTAAAAATGATGTTTGGAGGTTTCCATTAGGTGCCAATCCTAATTATGGTATGGATATAGGTAGTGGAATAGCATTTTCAGGATCAATTCCAATAATGGCAATTATTTTTAAATTATTTTCCAGTATACTGCCCGAGAATTTTCATTATTTTGGTCTATGGATTTTTATTTGTTTTTTTCTTCAAGCTTATATTGCCTTTCTCATCATTTATAATCTTACTAAGAGTTTATCTTTTTCAATTATTGGATCATTATTTTTTATCTTATCACCAACACTAATTAATCGATTAAGTTTTCATTTATCTCTTTGCGCTCATTGGTTAATTTTAATGGGTTTTTATATAGAAACAAAAAAAAATTTATTAAATAAAAACGTATATTGGGCATCCCTTATTTCTCTTTCTTCATTAATACATTTTTATTTTACAATTATGTTGCTAGGAATATTTTTTTTATTCTTCTTAAATGGTTTAAGAAATAATTCAAAATCAAAAAAAAGTTATAGTCAGCTACTTGTAGTTCTAGGGTCATTAATCTTTACAATGTTTATTATTGGATATTTTGATGTGCCATTTACAGATGCACTTGCATATGGGTATGGCAAATATACCCTAGATGTTGCGAGTCTATTTGGTCCAAGCACAGCTGTCGTTAACGGAGAGATTAATTGGTCATTTTTTTTTCCTAACACTACTATGTTATCTCTAGAAGGTTTTGCTTATTTGGGATTGGGAGGAATTATTTTTTTAATTTTTCTAATCATAATTTTTATTTACAATTTTAAAAATATTATTAAAAAAGAATTTTTTTTACCTATTTTTTTTATTGTGTTAATTTTTTTAATTACTGCAATAACAAATAAGGTGCATTTATTTAATAGTATAATATTTGATTTTGAACTCCCAGAAATATTTTATGGAATATTAAGTGTAGTTCGTGCATCTGGAAGATTGGTTTGGCCAGTCTACTATCTTATTTTTTTAATTTCTATAATATTTTTATACAAAAATTTTTCTAAAAAAAATTCATTTTATATTTTAATTTTAATATTGTTTATTCAATTTGTTGACATTTATCCTGGTCTTAAGAGACATTACAATTCCAGTGCTTTTAAGTCTGAAAAAAAATTAACCAATTATTCTTACTGGGAAAATTTAACAAAAAAAAATCCTACATTACGTACTACCTACCTTAGTAATGAAACTAAATTTCTTGTAGGCCTAAGGGAAATCTTGTTGTTAAAGAACATTAAAAATACTGACATTTCTACTCATGGTAGATATAATAGAAAGCAAGCCTCAATATCTAGATCAAATTTATATAAATCCTTTGATGAAAAAAAAATTCCTAAAAATACTATTTTTGCAGTTGATAACTTTAATCACTTAAGAACTCTTAAATATTTATTTAAAAATGAAGATATTGGATTTTTTTTTAAAGATAATAAATGGTTAGTAATTGCAAACTATACAGACCAGATGACGGATTATGATATAAATCAACTGAAAAAAATTAGCCCTATTGTTGTCTCAAAAAATACTAAAATATATTTCAATTTTTATGAAAAAAATTCAATACATGGGCTTGGATGGACTCACAATCATCTATCTGACAAAAAAGGAATATGGACAGAAGGCAATGTTTCTAATTTAATTTTCAAATTAGATAAAAATATTAATAAAAATTTTCTCATAAAAATTAAGTTAAGTTCAATAATTACTAAAAAGAATGAGTCAATTAATTTTACTATTGATGTTAATAATTTTTTTACTAAAAAGTTTATTTTAAAAAATATTAATGAATTAAAAGAAAAGTCAATTTATATAAATCTGAATAAAAATAATATCAAAGATAATATTGTTTATATTAAATTTAATATTGAAAATCCTGTAACAAAATTAGAATTATTAGAATCTCCTGATGCAAGAAAATTAGGAGTTTTGATTAAAAGCTTAGAAATTATAAATAATTAAGATTAATTAGTTTTAATTTGAAAAATATTTGAATCGGTTTATGTTGATTAATAAAGATTATGTATAAAAAAGAAATATTTCGAAACTTAGACAAAAAGTATAACTCTCATCTCTATAGTGGATTATTGGGACTTTTAATGAACTACTGCCATAAAAAACTAGAAAATTTTAAAGGTATAAAAAATTCTTATGACAAGATTCTAGAAATAGGTGCTGGAAGTGCTCCTCATTATAAATATATCAATCATTCATACAATGAATACCATGTGGCAGAAACATCTGACTATGCTAAAGATTTTCACAAAGACAATGAAAAAGTAAAATTTATTAAATACGATGGAAAAAAACTTCCTTATCAAAATGAAACATTTGATAGAATTATAATTTCACATTGTTTAGAACACATTTTATCTCCTGAAGAGTTTATAGAAGAAATGATGAGTAAACTTAACAAAGGTGGAGTTTTATCAATATCATTACCAACAGATCCTGGAATTGCTTGGCGTCTAGGAAGGCTTTTTATTAGATTTTTTACCATTAAAAAAACATATAAAATCTCTGGTGAAGAGTTTAACTATATGAATGCTACAGAACATGTTAATTCTATATTTAACTTAATCTCAATTATTAGATTTAATTATAAAAATTCTTATGAAGAGAATTTTTACCCATTAAAAATAAAAATGTCTGACATTAATCTTTTTTATAATGTTCATATTTACAAAGAATAACTAAATTTAAAATTTTTATTTAAAAAATATTTAAATAGTAAATATTTGCACTAATTAAAAAAATTGAAAAATAAGCAAAAACCAAGCCTAAATTTATTTTTCTTAAATTAATATTATCAAAAATTAGATTGCTATGAATCATACCAAAAATTATTATAATCATTAATGGGTCATAATATTTTTGATAAAGAGTTGAAGAGGGAAACATAAAGCAAAATAAAAATAAAATTAATATATTTTTAAAACTAAGATTAATACTAAACAAAATTAATACTGACCCAACATAAGATAGAAAAATAAAAAAAAATTTTGAATCAATTAGTTGAGAAATTTTATAAATTATTCCACCTCCATATTCTTTTAAGGGCAACTCGTAATAAAAAAAAGTTAAAACAAAAACAAATGTTAAAATTAAAAAATAAATTTTTCTTTCATTATAAGATTCTTTCATTTTTAAATAATTCTCGTATGAAAAAAAAAATGGAGACATATAAAATAGATACATTGTAAAAAAAACTAGTGGTGTAAATATAAAGTCAGGTTTTGCAAAGCTAATAATATAACCTGCATTAAATTGAAGGTAATTATAAGTATATAAAATTCCTGGAATTAATAAAAAAAAATTAAAAATAATTATGTAGAAAATAAATTTTATGCTTATTTCTCTAAATAAAAATACGGCGTATATAATGGCAATTATTAAATAATATTGCCTAATATAGGTAGCAATTATTAAATAAAAAAAACTTAAGAAGACATCTTTTAAATTATTATTTTTTTTTTTTATATATGTAAGAAATTTACTCAATGAGAGTACAAAAAATAGTAAAGCTAAATTATCATTAGTCACCCAAACTGCTGATGAACGAAGATAAGGCGAAAAAAATAAAACTAAAGATATAGCAAATAATAAATTTTTATTTGATCCTCTAAATTGTTTTTTTAGAATTGAATAAAATATTACAGGTATAAAAAAACTTAATGTCAAAAATATTAAATCAGAACTTAATTTATTTAAAAAATTTTCTAAACTTGGTTTTATTATATAGAATATGGGAGAATGTGGCATTTGATTTTCTATAAAATAAGATATTCCATTTTGGATACTCTCTGCTATCTGTTCTTGGTATGCTTGTGTCAATGTAGAATCATAGTGAGATCCACCGCTAGAGTTTTCACCTAAAAAAAATGAAAGAATAAAAGTTAAGTAAAATATAAAATAAATTACAAGCTTATTTTTTAATATTGTCATTGTCATTTTATATGCAATCTTGTTATCTATATTATGTAGTTTAACACAATAAATAAATTAAATTTTAATACCAATCTAAAATTAATTTTTTTAAGTATTTTAATTGTGTTTTTTTTATAGAACATTATTAATCTAGATATAATAAAAAATTCTAATGCTTAAAAATAACCTAATATTTTTCATGCCACAAATGGTTGGTGGAGGTGTTGAAAAAAACCTCTATATAATTGCAAATAGTTTTGCAAAAAAGATTAAAAATGTATACCTAATTACGTCCAGCAAAAATTTTAATAAAAACTTTAAAAATATCAAAATCATAAATCCTAAATTTAAAATATGGAATTATCTTGGTAAACGTCTTAATTACTTAATTTGCCTATTAATTCTTATAAGGGAAATTTCAAATAAGAAAAATCCAGTAGTTTTTGCTTTTCAGGCTAACATATATTGTATAGTTGTTTGTAAGCTTCTAGGAATTAAAATTATTACACGGTCAAATACTGCTCCTGCTGGATGGACACGAAATATTTTTAAAAATTTTATTTTTAAGATAATACTATCTGCAGCTGATAAAATAATTGTTAATAGTTACGAATTTCAAAAAGATTTAAAAAAAAAATTTAATGTTAAAGCTGTATGTATTTATAATCCATTAAATATAAAAGAGATAAAAAATAAGTCAAAAATTAACATCAATTTAAAATACTTTAAAAAAAATAATAAACTCAAAATTTTAAACATAGGAAGGCTTACTGATCAAAAAGATCATCTTACTTTATTAAGGTCTGTTAAAATTTTAAAAAATAAATATAACTTAAATTTTATTTTATTAATTATAGGCAGTGGACAAAATAAAAAAAAAATAAAAAAATTTATTATTAAAAATAATTTAAATAATGAAGTTAAAGTAATTAAATTTCAAAAAAATCCATATCGATTTATAAAACATTGTAATCTATTCGTTTTATCTTCTTTATATGAGGGGTTACCGAATGTCCTTCTTGAAGCATTAACTTTAAAAAAATTTGTTATATCGTCTAATTGTCCTACTGGACCTAATGAAATTTTAAGTTACGGTAGAGGTGGGTTTTTATTCAAAATAAGAGATCATGAAAGCTTAGCAAAAAAAATGGTGTTTTATTTTAATAATAAAAAAATTTTAAATAAAAAGATTAATTTTGCTTATAAAAATTTAAATAGATTTGATTATAATAAAAGTTTAGAAAAATATTATGCTGAAGTTACTAATTTATTTTAAATTTAGATTTTTTACTATCTATTAAAAAAGCTTTTACTGTATTTATTGTTAATTCATCAAATGATTTACCAAAATTTTCAATTTGTTCAATTGTTGATGGCGGTATTGTTATTATATGACATCCAAGTTGTTTGGCTTGAATATAATTATAAGGTTCTCTAACGCTGGCCCAAAGTATTTCAACATTTTTAAATTTCTTTGCCATATTAATACTTCTTTTAAATTCAGGAACAGGGTCTTTACCAGTATCACCTGCTCTTCCAGCAAATATAGAGATTATAACTTTTGTTTTTTTATTAATTAATTTAAGAATTCTATTAGTTTGTTTTGCACTATATACAGCCGTAATATTAAGTTTAATATTTTTATCGTTTAATTCTTTTATTATTTTTCCCATAAAAATACCTTTTGAATTACATACTGGTATTTTTACATAAACATTTTTGCCCCAAGTATTTATCTTTAAAGCCTGCTTTCTCATATTAATATAATTGTCAGCAAAGACTTCTAGGGAAACAGGTTTATTAGGGCATATTTTAAGAATTTTTTTTGAATAGGATTTATAATCTTTCGCTCCCGCTTTTCTCATTAAGCTTGGATTTGTAGTAAACCCCTTAACAATTTTTTTTTTATTGAACTTTTTTATCTGACTTAATTCTGCAATGTCACAGTATATTTTGGTTGGCATATTTAGTCTTTTTTTTAATTTCGTTAAGATATTTTATAATAAATAGTGCTTTTTTGTTATTTTTCTGAATATTGCATTTATCATATAAAACATTATGAATCATTTTATTTAAGTAATCTTTTTTAGATATAATATCTACATTATTTATAACATGTTTTTTTGTATTTAAATTTAAATTATAAATAAAATTAATTTCTTTTTTATTATTAAATTTAACATTTATTTTAAATAATTTTTTTTCTTCAATTTTAAAAGTGCAGCCTATTATTATATTTTTTTTTAAAAGGCCATATAAAATACTGATATCGTGATACATAAATCTATTAAAAAATTCCACATCTTTTCCTTTGACAAACTTGGACCTATAAACGTTATTTTCCAAATTTAATTTTTTAATCTTATTACTGTAAAAATCATATAAATCACTAACATATAATTTTACTTTTTTTTTCTTTGAAATTTCGATTAATTTTTGAGCTTTTTTTAATGACAAACAAAGTGGTTTTTCACAAAAAACATTTATTTTTTTATTTAAGCAATTTTTTACAATTTCATAATGAGTCTCGTTTGGCGTTGCAATAAAAACCCATTTAATTTTATACTTGTCAATTGAATCTAAATAGTATTTTTTTTTTCCTGAAATAAATTTTAAATTAGAAATTTTAGTAAGTTTTGACTTTAACTTTAAACCCCACATTCCTTTTCCAATTAATCCAACACTGATTTTTGTCATTTTATATTTTTATAAAATTTTAAATTTTTTGCTAAGTAAACACAGTTATTCCATTTTCCAGAAAATATACTTAAGATTTTTTTTGAATGAAAATACACACTTGTGGTTCTTTCATCTGTTTTTTCATTATTTTTTTTTAATGCTCTGACAACAAACATAGAACCTATATATTTGGATTTATTTAAAAAGGGTAAATATTTAGAACTTCTATTTATAAATTCTTGATATTTTGAAAATTTAATATTTCTAATTATTCCTTTGTTTAAAAATTTAGTTTTATTTGATTTAAAATTTGGAAATTTTGAAATTATCGTCTCAAGTTTTGATAATTTTACATCACTTAATAAATGATAATTTGTTCCTAAGTATGGATCAACACAAACAAAGTTTCCATCAATTACTACAAAACTTTTTTTTTTGTATTCCTTGGGTAATTTAATTACAATTTTTTCAACTAATTGATATTTGTATGTATTTAATTTTTTTATTCCAAGTTTAAATAGTACATTATTATTATTTGAATAAGTGGCAATTATAACTTTGTCATATTTAAGCAGGTATTCTTTTTTAAACTCTTTTTTTAAAAATAATTTTATATTTGAGTTTTTAATTTTACTTAAAAATATTTTTTTAGTTTTAAAGAAATTTAATATTTTTTCATTTGTTAATATTGAATTTTCGATAGCTGAAACACTTTTTAAAAAATCAACTTGTTTATATGGTAATTTATTTTTTTTTAAAAATTTTAAATAATCTTTAAAATTTATTTTTCCATTTTTTGCAATTGGATAATAATTTATTGTTTTATCAAAAATTTTTTTACCAAAAAAAGAAACGAAGTCTTTTTTAGATTTACTTATTTCATTTACAGTTTTTTGAGATCTTGGATAGTGATATCCAGAATGAAACCTAAACTGATTTGAGGATGATGCACCATTAAAAATATTTTTTTCCTTTTCAAAAAGATCTACGTCATGATCTTTAGATAGTAATAATGAAAGTGTAGCTCCATAAAATCCAGAACCTATTACAGCAATTTTCATTAGTAATTTTTAATTATTTCAATAAATGGTTCACTTATGTCTTTTTTGAAATTTTTCTTTACATAATTATATGCCATATTTACTTTTGCTTTTATCTTTCGGTGACTAATCTTAAGATCTTTTAATATACTATATAACCTCTGATGATCACCAACTCTAAATAATATTCCTCCTTTGCCTCCTTGTAAAATTTCACCTGGTCCAACCTTACAATTTGTAGATATGATTGGCTTTTTTAAGCCTGCAATTTCTAACAAAATATTTGGGTTACCTTCGTATTTTGACGTTAGAACTTTCACATCAGCTAAGGAAATAAATTTATAAGGATTAGATTGAAAATCGATAATTTTAACATGTTTATTAATCTTTTTATTATTAATATATAATTTCAATTTTTTATAATCACTTCCATTTCCAATAAATAATAATCTTGCTTTTCTTACTTTTATTAATTTGGAAAAAGCTTCTAATAAAGTTATTAAATCTTTCTGTTCTGTTAACCTTCCTACATTAATTATTTTTAAATATTTATATCCTTTAAAAAAATTAAAGTTTAATTTAATTTTTGATTTTCTTTTTATTCCTATTAAATCTAAAGACTGTCTATGAATAATGCTGTTAAGATTAAAATATTTTTTTATTTCTTTTTTAAAATCGCCTGATGTTACTAAAATTTTATCTGACAATGAATAAAAAAATTTAAAAAAAAATTTTTTAATATAATTTGAAATATACTTTGATGGAGCTGTATTGCATCTAATAATAATTTTTCTATTTGTAAGCCTAGCAATTATTATTGCTAGAATGTTACTTTGAAATGAAATTATTAAATAACTATTTTTAATACAAAAGTTTAGTAACGTAAAAAAACAAAAAAAATATTGTGGATATCTTCTATTCGTCTTAAAACTAAATCTAGGAGTAATAACATCTATTTTTTTATTAAATGAGTATAATTTTTTTGCCACATTATTTTCTAAATGTCGATACGTAATAAAACTTATCTTATAATTTTTTTTAGATAATGAATTAATTAATGAAAATAAGTTTTTGGTTAATCCACCAGTTTCAATTGAGGGGTAAAAAAATATTAATTTATTTTTATACTTCATTATTTAATATTGAATTACCCTAAAAATATTTCTCAATCGAGATTTTTTGTTATTTCTTCAGTCATTTTTTTTGCATCTGCAAATAGCATTAATGTATTTTCTTTGTAAAATAAATCATTATCAATTCCCGCATATCCTGGGGATAAACTTCTTTTTACAAATAGTACAGATTTACACTTTTCAACATCTAATATGGGCATCCCATAGATTGGGCTTTGTTTGTCTGTTTTTGCAGCAGGATTTGTTACATCGTTTGCTCCAATAACAAATGCAACATCTGAATTAGCAAAATCATTATTTATCTCTTCTAATTCAAAAACCTCATCATAAGGCACATTAGCTTCAGCAAGTAGTACGTTCATATGTCCTGGCATTCTTCCAGCAACAGGATGAATTGCATACGTAACTTTGATATCATTCTTCTTAAGTGTATCCACCATTTCTCTTAATGCGTGTTGCGCTTGTGCAACAGCCATTCCATAGCCTGGGACAATTATAACTGACGAAGCATTTTTCATTAAAAAAGCTGCATCTTCGGCGTTACCACTCTTAACGGGTTTTTGCTCTTTACTTCCAGATGATATCAACTGTTCTGTTCCACCAAACCCTCCTAAAATTACATTAAAAAAAGATCGATTCATACCTTTACACATTATATAAGATAAAATTGCACCAGACGATCCGACTAATGCTCCTGTAATAATTAAAGCACTATTTTCTAAAGTAAATCCAATTCCAGCTGCTGCCCAACCTGAATACGAATTTAACATAGAAATTACAACTGGCATATCTGCTCCACCAATTGGAACTATTAGTAAGAATCCTATCAAAAATGAAACTGCTATTAGTATCCAAAATAAATTTGAAGATTGAGTTATACATAATAAATAAGTTAAAATTATTATTGAAATTAATATTAAAGCATTAAGTGGGTGTTGACCTTTAAATGTTATCGGTGCACCAGACATTATTCCTTGAAGTTTTAAAAAAGCAATTATTGAGCCTGAAAATGTTATTGCACCAACTGCTGCTCCAATTGACATTTCAATCAGGCTTCCAAGTTTAATATTTCCTGGAGAACCAAGATTAAAGGCTTCAGGATTTAAAAATGCTGATATTGCGACAAAAACAGCTGAAAGTCCTACAAGACTATGAAAGCCAGCCACTAACTCTGGCATTGAAGTCATTGGTATTTTGTATGCTATAAATGTTCCTATTAAACCACCAATTATTAAAAAGATTAAAACATAAATAAACCCACTAGAAAAATTTCCAATAGATAAAAAAGTTACAGTAATTGCTATTACCATTCCTAAAATTCCAAAAAAATTTCCTTGTCTAGATGTTTCGGGAGATGACAATCCTCTTAATGCTAATATAAATAATACACCTGAAATTAAATAAAATATTGCTGATAAATTTGCAGATATCATTATTTATCCTTCCTTTTCTTTTTATACATTTTGAGCATTCTTTGAGTAACTAAAAACCCTCCAAAAATATTAATAGCTGCTAAAGATATAGCTAAAAATCCAAAGATACTTGAGGTATTAAAAATACTTTCAGAATTTCCCGCTAATCCTGCTATTATTGCTCCCACTATAATTACTGAAGAAATTGCGTTTGTAACTGACATTAAGGGCGTATGTAGAGAGGGTGTAACGCTCCATACAACATAATATCCAATAAAAATTGTAAGAATAAATATACTTAATCTGAATATAAAGGGATCTATTTCCATAGTTTTATTTAATTAAAGTTTTTTCAATTATCTCGTCTTCTAAATTAATATTAATTTTCTTATTTTCTTTATCATACAAATTTGCAACAAAATTGAATACATTTTTCGAGTACAAATTTGATGCAGAGACTGGTAGTTTATTTAAAATATTAGCTTCTCCCATAATTCTTACGCCACCTTTATCAACTATCTTATCTACCTCTGTAAAGGCAGTATTCCCCCCTTGAATAGCAGCTAAATCATAAATTACCGAACCTACCTGCATATTATTTATCATTTTTTCTTTAATTATTACTGGAGCTTTTTTCCCAGGTATCAAAGCTGTACAAATTACAATATCAATTTTTTTTAAAGTTTCACCTAGTAACTCTTCTTGTTTCTTTTTAAAATCTGCTGAAGCTTCTTTGGCATATCCTCCTTCTGTCTCAAGATTTTCTGAACTGTCTTCAACAGTTAAGAATCTACCTCCTAAACTTTCTACTTGCTCTTTTGATGCTGCTCTTACATCTGTAGCAAAAACAATTGCCCCCATTCTTTTAGCTGTAGCAATAGCTTGTAATCCAGCAACACCTGCACCAACAACTAATACTTTTGCTGCAGGAATAGTTCCAGCTGCTGTCATCATCATTGGTATTGCTTTTTCAAAGTTAGCAAAAGATTCTATAACAGCTTTGTATCCAGCAAGATTAGCCTGAGATGAAAGTATGTCCATAGATTGAGCTCTAGTTATTCTTGGCAGAAGCTCTAGAGAAAATAAATTAACATTTTTCTTTGCTAAGTTTTCTATTTTATCTTTGTTATTATATGGATTAAATACTCCAACCAATGTTTGATTTTCTTTAACTAAAGAAATTTTTTCGTCTGATAATAAAGCTAATTGGACAATTATATCTGATTTACTTAAAATTTCTTTTTCATCTTTGATTATATTTACACCTAATTGCTTGTATTCTTTATCGTCATAACCTATGTGCAAGCCATAATTTTCTACTAAAGAAACTTCCATATCTAAATTTATATATTTTTTTGCAATTTCAGGAGTGATTGCAATCCTTTTTTCAAAATTTTTATTTTCTAAAATTGAGCCAATTTTCATAAATAACTATAACAAAAAAATAAACATTATTTTATGGTCAAAATTGTCCACAAAAAATTATTTTTGTCTGGCTTTAAATTTTGGGTTTGTTTTATTAATTATATAAACTCTACCTCTTCTTCTAACTAGCTTAGAATTAAGGTCTCTTTTTTTTAGTGATTTAAGTGAGCTTTTAATTTTCATATTTATTAATTTTGTAGCCTGGCAATGTCCTACTCTTCCGTGCCTTAAGACAAAGTACCATTGGCGCTGAAGGGCTTGACTTCCGAGTTCGGAATGGGATCGGGTATTACCCCTTCGCAATAATCACCAGGCAAGCGACTTATATAGAAAAATTTTCAATTGTAAATAAATTATATTTAACAAAATATTAAATATAATTGGATAAAACACTATAAAACTAAAAATATCTCATATTAGAGTTGTTATGATTATAATAAATTTTATTTTTTTATGATTTTTTTTATGTAATCTTTGAGATCAATTTTACCATATAATTTATGAACTTTGTTTGATAAATTCATATTTGATAAAGCAGAAGCATATCTTTCTCCTTGTCTGGGTGGCAAAAGTTTTATCCTTGTTTTAAACATTCTTGCTACATTTAAAATTGATAAGCTTTTTTTATTTGAAATACTGTAGTGTCTACATTTATTTTTTTTCCACGCATAAAAACATACATTAACAGTATCATCAATATGTGTAAATTTTCTAGACTGAGTGCCTGGTTTAACTACTGGAAGTGGTTTATTTTTTTTATAAGCATCTTCAAAAATTCCAATAACAGTCGCCATTTCACCAGTGCAAACTTGTTTGGGACCATAAACATTATAAAAATAAATTATCTCATGCTTCATTTTAAACCATTTTTTTAAATTTTCTAATAATTCAAGGTTTTTTGCTTTAGTAAATGCATACGGTGATAAATTTTTATCTCTTCCTTTGTTTCCAATACTTGCAGAGGTTGCTGAATAAATTAACTTAATTTTATTTGTTAAACAAAAATTAAAAACTGCATGTGTGCCTATTGAATTGGATTCTATGCATTCATTCATTTTTAAAAAACTTTGATATATTCTTGCAAACTCTCCTAAATGAAAAATAGTCTTTATCTTTTTTTTTGTTGAGTGAAGAATATGAGAAATATTTTTTGTATTTCCTCTTATATATTTTACTCTAAGATTTTTAATATGGTTTTTTTTTGTTCCTGAAGAATAGTTATCAATACTTATTATCTTATATTTTGTTAGTTTTAAAAATAATAAAATAAGGTTTGATCCAACAAAACCTGCTCCTCCTGTTATGATAATAATATTTTTCATTAAAATTTTATAATTAAAAAAAATTTAATTTACGACTTATTAATCTTTAATCTTTTTAATTCCGATCTAACCATATCTTTGACTAACTCTTCTATCTTAATTTTAGCTTTCCAATTTAATTCCTTTAGAGCTTTTTTTGAATTTCCTAATAAGGTATCTACTTCGAGCGGCCTATAGTATTCTTTATCACAAGCTACAATACATTTTCCATCTTGAGTGAAGCACTTAGAATTTATTCCTTTTCCTCTCCAGATTGCTTTAATATTAAGTTCTTTCAAAACTAAATTTACAAATTGTTTTACAGAGTATTGTTTTCCGGTAGCTATTACAAAATCTGATGGATTTTTTTTTTGTAACATCTTCCACATGGCTTCCACATAATCTTTTGCATGGCCCCAATCTCTTTTGGCATCAATATTTCCTAGGTATAATTTATTTTGTTGGCTATTTTTAATTTTACAAAGAGCTATTACAATTTTTCTTGTTACAAATGTTTCTCCTCTTCTCGGGCTTTCATGATTAAATAATATGCCATTACATGCAAAGATATTATATGCCTCTCTATAATTGACAGTTATCCAGTGAGCGTAAACTTTTGCAACACCATAAGGGCTTCTCGGATAGAATGGTGTATTCTCATCTTGTGGTATTTCTTGAACTTTTCCAAACATTTCCGAAGTACCTGCTTGGTAAAATTTAGTTATTTTATCGTAACCATGAAATTTTATTGCCTCAAGAATTCTTAAGGCTCCTATCGCATCAGCATTGGCGGTATATTCTGGAACTTCAAAAGAAACTGAAACATGGGATTGAGCAGCTAAATTATATATTTCTGTTGGTTTAATTTTTTTAATTAATGTTGAAACTGATATTGCATCAGTAACGTCTCCATAATGTAAAAAAAAGTTTCTTTTTTTATCATAAGGGTCCTGATAAATATGATCTATTCTTGCAGTATTAAAAGATGAAGACCTTCTTTTAACGCCGTGAACATGATAATTTTTTTTAATTAATAATTCTGACAAATATGAGCCGTCTTGTCCTGTAACTCCAAAAATAAGTGCAATTTTTTTTTTCATGGTTTTTTCTTATACTTGAATAAAATATTTTTTTCATTAATTATTTTTATAATAAATATCAAAAATATTAATTTTTTTATTTTTTAAAGGGTCGTTTTTACATTTATCATTAACAGATTTGTCTTTACATTTATTGATATTTTTAATTCTAGTAAAAATATCAAAATTTTGACCTTCAGATCTATAATAAGAATTATTTATTACATTATAATTGTACAATTTGTATTCATTATTTAATCTATTAATATTTCTCATAAAAAAAATAAATATCGTCAAAATTAACAATATGTAAATTTTTTTTTTTAAAAGATTATTATTTTGCGAATATTTACTTAAAAAAATCGATAATGGAATAAATATTAATAGAGCAATTAAATGGTAACCGCCATATCTTAAGGCTGGATGAAAGTAAAACCACTCAAAAGTTAATAAAATTAATATTAAATAAATAAATATAAATTTAGGTTTTATAATTTTTTTTTTTTTTTTTGAAAAAAAAGTTAAAAATACAATTAGTGATAAAAATAATAAACCTAACAAATAATCAGAGACTTTATTGAAAAAATATACCTCAAGCCAATTTTTGACCCAATTAAAATTTTGAATATATAATGTTGGATTTTCTACTCGATGATTTGGACCCGCGCCTCCTTTTGCCCACTGTTGATACCAATTATTTAATAGTTCAACTTCACCTAATGGAATTGCCCAACTATATTTTTCAAAACATAAAGCTTTAACAGGATATATTATACAACCTGTGTTAAAGAAGTTAACTGTAAATAATATTAAAATAAATATCAAACATAAATAAGTTACTTTATTTTTTGCAAAAAATAATAATGATGATTTTTTATTTATAAAGTTTATTAAAATTGGAATTAATAAAATTATATATAATATATAAAACATTTTTAAAGAAATTATTAATGTAATTATAATAAATAATTTTAAAAAATAAGATTTATTAAAAT
>Ga0209091_10000965_pt1 | contig 26523 bp, 25 predicted proteins | sample ArcticOcean_MG_C_6_FD_187438 | JGI IMG/M metagenome (GOLD analysis project Ga0209091, IMG submission 187438) | Marine microbial communities from western Arctic Ocean - ArcticOcean_MG_CB8_128 (SPAdes) (version 2) | ecosystem: Environmental > Aquatic > Marine > Oceanic | place: Arctic Ocean...
AATGGAACCACGTCGATCCATCTCGAACTCGAACGTGAAACATTTTTGCGGTGACAATACTGCAGGGGAAGCCTTGTGGGAAGATAACTCGATGCCCTATATTCAATTGTTGTTTACTCCTCTTCCTCAGATATAGTGAGGTAGCGAAGAATAATATTTATAGAAAACACAAGAATTTTTAGTTCAAGTGTACCTAGATTAGGGCATAACTCGATGCCCTATATTCAATTGTTGTTTATTCCTCTTTCTCAGATATAGTGAGGTGGTAGCGAAGAATAACATTTATAGAAAACACAAGAATTTTTAGTTCAAGTGTACCTAGATTAGGGCATTCCCTTAGGCTAGGTGATTTCAGTACACTACGTGTTCTCCACGCATCGCGTACTATATTCACAAATCGTGTATCCGTGGATTCTTTAATCTTTGGAGTTTCGTTTGTGGATTCTTTAGTCTTTGTTGGAGTTTCTTTTGTGGATTTTTCAGTTTTTTGACCTTTAGATTTTGCCATAAAATTTTTAACCCTTTTTTTTATTTATTAAAATAAATAGTAGTATTCGTAATTCTAAAGCTGTTACAGCAAAACCTTGTATAAATTTTTAGGATTGGCAATATGCTAATCGTACTGTAAGATTGTTTTGATAAAAAATTGTATAAAAAACTAAGAAATCTATTAAAATTCAAAAAGTTTAGGCCATTATGCTAATAGATTTGGCAAAAAAAGTTATAGCCATTAACCTTTTTACCAATACAGGTATCTTCTTTACAACTAAATAAGTATTATTAACTTATTTAGTTGTAATGGAATTAATTTTTCAACCATTCGTACCCTTTTTCTTCTAGTACTTTTGCAAGTGAGGCATCGCCTGTTTTAATTATTTTACCTTCCTGAATGATGTGAATATAATCCGGTTTTATGTAATCTAATAATCTTTGATAGTGTGTGATTAAGATTATAGATTTATCTTTATTCATAATCTTGTTAATTCCCTCAGACAAGGTACGTAAAGCGTCAATATCTAATCCGGAGTCTGTTTCATCTAGGATTGATAAACTTGAGTCTAAAATTGCCATTTGTAAAATTTCGTTACGTTTCTTTTCACCACCAGAAAAACCTTCGTTTACATTTCGGTTTAGAAAACTAGTACTCATACCTACGACTTTTAATTTTTGTTGTAGTATATCGAAAAATTGGATTGGATCCACTTCTTCAAGGTTATTTGCTTTACGCTTTAGATTATAAGCCAAACGTAAGAATTCTTCATTACTAACACCAGGTATTTCGACTGGATATTGAAAAGCAAGAAAAATCCCTAAATGTGATCTTTCTTCTGGTGAAAGCTCATTAATTATTTGTGAATTGAATTTAATATTACCTTCGGTAACTTCGTATGCTGGATGGCCAGTTAAAACTTTTGATAGTGTACTTTTACCTGAACCATTTGGCCCCATGATAGCATGTATTTCTCCACGCTTTACTTTTAGGTTAATACCTTTCAAAATTTCAATATCATTAATGTTAGCTTTTAAATCTTCAATTTCTAAGATAAATTCATTTGTCATTTAACCAACTGTTCCTTCTAATTTTAAATTTAATAATCTATCTGCTTCTAGAGCAAATTCCATTGGTAATTCTGAGAATACTTCACGACAGAAACCACTAATAATAAGACTAATTGCTGATTCTAAATCAATGCCACGTTGTAAGAAGTAAAAGATTTGTTCTTCACCAATTTTAGATGTCGAAGCTTCATGTTCAATTTTGGCTGTTGAATTTTGAACTTGGATATACGGGAATGTATTTGCCGACGAGTTATTTCCTAATAAAAGTGAATCACATTGTGAATAATTTCGAGCTCCATAGGCATTTGTTCCAATTTTAACTAACCCTCGGTAACTATTTCTAGAATAACCTGCAGAAATCCCTTTTGATACAATTTGACTTCTTGTATTAGCACCAATGTGAAGCATTTTTGTCCCAGTATCCGCTTGTTGGTAATTATTGGTTAGGGCTACAGAGTAAAATTCGCCCGTTGAGTTATCACCTGTTAATATACAACTTGGATATTTCCATGTAATTGCAGATCCGGTTTCAACTTGGGTCCATGATATTTTAGAATTTTTACCTGCGCATAAGCCACGCTTTGTCACGAAATTATAAATACCACCTATTCCATTTTCATCACCTGCATACCAATTTTGTACGGTTGAATATTTAATTTCAGCGGAATCTAATGTAACTAACTCAACAACGGCAGCATGTAATTGATTTGTATCATATTTTGGTGCAGTACAGCCTTCGAGATAACTAACTTGGCTATTCTCTTCGGCAATAATTAAAGTTCTTTCAAATTGACCACTTTCTTCATCATTTATTCGAAAATAAGTTGATAATTCTAAAGGACACTTAACATTTTTTGGTATGTAACAAAATGATCCGTCGGTAAAAACCGCCGCATTTAAAGCGGCGAAGAAATTATCACCAATTGGTACGACCGTTCCTAGATATTTTTGGATTAATTTTGGATATAATTGAATAGCTTCCGAAATAGAGCAGAAAATAACGCCTGCTTTTGATAATTCATCTTTGAATGTTGTTCCAACTGAGACACTATCAAAAACTGCATCAACTGCCACGTTTGAGATACGTTTTTGTTCGTTTAAGGAAATACCTAATTTTTCAAAAGCCTCTAATAATTCAGGATCAACTTCATCTAGACTATCTAATTTCTTTTTCTTTTTTGGTGCGGAATAGTATCGAATATCTTGATAGTTTGTCGCTTCAAAATTTAAATAAGCCCACTCGGGTTCTTTCATTTTTTGCCATTTTTTAAAGGCTTTTAGGCGAAAATCAAGCATAAATTGGGGTTCGTTCTTTTTTGCGGAAATTAAACGTATTGTTTCTTCCGAAAGACCCTTTTCTATTGTGTCGGTTTCAATTTGTGTTGCAAAACCATACTTATAGGGTTCATTAACCAACTTTTCTAAGTTAGATGTGCTGTTACTCATTTTTTAAATTTAGTTTTATTTAGTAATTTCACTAATTATAACATTAGTATGGTTATGTTTTAAAAAGTTAAAAAGCATCATCATTATTTCGTAATTAATTAATATAACTTGACATCTTTGTCTGTGTGCTCTAAATTAGTATTTAATAAATCATTTTGATAATCCTCAGTAGCTCAGTGGTAGAGCGTTCGGCTGTTAACCGATTGGTCGTTGGTTCAAGTCCAACCTGGGGAGCTTGAGGCTAAAAATATCTGTTCTGTTAAACTTTATTTACTATTAATTAATTAATCAAAAAGATGAATTTACCTGTTTTAGAGATTGGTAATAAGCAATTTAATTCTCGTTTAATCTTAGGTACTGGAAAATATCCCTCGTTAGATACAGCTCTTCAAAGCATTGAGTACAGTCAAACTGAAATGGTAACCGTAGCTATTCGTCGTTTACAAAAAGATATTCATTCAACTCAAGAAAAAAATCTAATTCAATCCTTAGATTGGGACAAACTCTGGTTATTACCCAATACCGCTGGATCAAAAACAGCGGAAGATGCTATTCGTATGGCTTTATTAGGTCGTGAGTTTGCGAAACAAATTGGCCAAGAAGACAATAATTTTGTTAAATTAGAAGTTATCCCAGATCCCAAATATTTATTACCTGATCCTATTGGTACTTTAAAAGCTGCTGAGTATTTAGTTCGCGCAGGTTTTACGGTTTTACCTTACATTAATGCTGATCCTGTTCTAGCTAGTCATCTAGAAGACCTTGGTTGCGCTACATTAATGCCTTTAGGTTCACCTATTGGTTCTGGGCAAGGATTAAAAAATTCTTACAATATTAGTTTAATAATTGAAAATTCAAAAATCCCCGTTATTGTAGATGCAGGGATTCGTACGCCTAGTCAGGCAGCGGAGGTAATGGAAATGGGTGCATCTGCAGTTTTATTAAATACAGCAGTTGCGAAATCTTTAGACCCTGTTAATATGGCGTATGCAATGGCTAAAGGGGTTGAAGGAGGTCGTCTTGCTTATTGTGCTGGAAGTATGTCTACGGCACAGTATGCGAAACCTAGTTCTCCTTCAACAGGTCTCTTTTTATAAAGAGTTGTATTAATCACCGTCCTTTTTAGGTTTAGTCGGCCTTGGACCGACGTGGTATTGTATTGCTTGATCGACGAATAATAGCCGTGTTTCAAGTCCAACAATTGCTGAAAAGATCATTGGTGTTAAGAGTAAAGCTACCGTCCAAACCATGTTATATGCGAAGTAACTTGAGCCTAACTCATCTGCGTTACGACAGTGGTAAAAATCACCAACCTGCCCAATAAATAGGAAAATTGAGTTCACTAATAATGCTTGTGCACCATGGTATCGGATAAAGTATTTGACGTTGTCACGATTTCGAGCAATCGCATAGTATAGGAAGAAGAATAAAATTGGTGAAATAAGTCCAAAACATCTTGCATTAACTTCTTCAAAGTACCATTTACATAAAGGACCTACTGCAATTAGGATCGGTTTTTTATATTCCGGCCAGATTTTAAAAAGTCCATTCTGGTATCGTTGAAAAACTTCTAACGCTGGATATAGATACAAACCACTTGCAAAAAGACGGTCAAATATAGTAATTATGTATTTGTATGAGTCTTTTTTGGCCCAATCTTGGTTAGTTACATCGGTTGTTACCTTTTTACGTATTCTAGTATTTAAAATACGACTAATGACCTCAAAAATAATTGCAAATGCAAGAATGCCTACAAATATTAAAACTTTAAAATCAAAATCATTTTTAACTTGATCTAAAATTGGATCTAAAATGGAATAGTTTGGTGGATTATCTACATTCCAATTGTATTTTTGAAATAATTCAATTACTTTTTGTTCCAGTACATATTTTTTATACTCAGTAATGGCAATAAACATCCACCAAAGGATGGATTGAAGCATTAGCAAGTTTATAAAAGGCAATACTAAATCTCGTGCTTTCCAGCCTACTCGTTCAAAAGCGAAACTGATGCCTTCAAGTAGTCGCTTAATTAGTTGAAACATAAAAATTTAAATAATGATATACTTATATGATAAAATACTTTTAATTAGCTACTAATTATGAGTAATTCAATTGATAATAAACGATAAAATCAAATTAACCTAGTGTAAATTTTTCGTTTTCAATTTTTAAGCTATTAAGCTATATATCGAATATGTTTAACTTTTTAAAACCTTCGGTTTCAGATTTTAATTCTGTTAACCGAGAAGTCCAAAAAATTAATAATTTTGAAATTGAAATTCAAAATTTATCAGATGCTCAGATACAAGAAAGGGTTCAGAAGTTAATAAATCAATACAAGATTGAACAGGACTTTGACAATGTTTTAGCCGAATCGTTTGCTTTAACAAGAGAAGCCAGTAAACGTACTCTTGGTTTACGTCATTTTGATACGCAACTTATGGGTGGTATTCTACTTCATAAAGGAAAAATTGCGGAAATGAAAACGGGTGAAGGAAAAACACTTGTAGCCACTCTTCCTGTTTGTTTAAATGCCCTTTCGTTAAAAGGGGTTCATGTCGTAACAGCAAATGATTATTTAGCAAGACGTGATCAGCAATCCTTAAGTCAATTATACCGTTTTTTAGGTTTATCTGTTGGTTTAATTCAAGAGAACATGAATTCTAGTGAACGCAGACGAAATTATGCTGCCGACATTACTTATGTTACGAATAGTGAATTAGCCTTTGATTATCTTCGTGATAATATGGCAACAGAACCATCAGAATTAGTACAACGTCGCTATAATTATTGTATTGTTGATGAAGTTGATTCTATTTTAATTGATGAAGCACGTACACCGTTAATTATTTCAGGTGTTTCAGATACACCTGTTGAGAAATATGTTGCGGCAGATGAAGTCGCTAATTATTTAAAACCTAAATTACATTATATTGTTGATGAAAAGGCTAAAAGTGTTACTTTAACAAGCCAAGGTATTACGCAAATTCAAGACTTGTTGCAAGTTCGTGATTTGTATAATATTCAAGATCCTTGGATTCCCTATCTTTTAAACGCGATTAAAGCACGTGTTTTATTTGTTAAGGATGTTAGTTACATTGTAAAAAATCGTGAAATTCAGATTGTTGATGAATTCACAGGTCGTATCATGGCTGATAGACGTTGGAGTGAAGGTCTACACCAAGCGATTGAAGCTAAAGAGCAAGTGCCTATTTTGAAAGGATCTGAGACGTTAGCTTCTATTACGTATCAAAATTTCTTTTTACTTTATCCTAAATTAGCTGGAATGACAGGAACAGCTAAGACAGCGGAAGTTGAATTAGAAAAAATCTATAATTTAGAGGTTGATGTTTTACCGACGAATCGAGTTATGGTTCGTAAGGATCTCCCAGATTTTGTCTACAAAGATGAATTTTCTAAATGGAAAGCTGTTGCAAATGAATGTGAAAATGCCCATTTATTGGGTTGTCCTATTTTAATTGGTACAACTAACATTGAGAAGTCAGAAATAATTTCTCAATTGTTACAAGAAAAGGGTATTCCACACCAACTTTTAAACGCAAAACCTGAAAATATAAAGCGTGAATCTGAAATTGTGTCACAAGCTGGGTGTCTTTATTCAGTTACAGTTTCAACGAATATGGCAGGACGTGGTACTGATATTTTACTTGGTGGTAATCCAGATTTTAAAGCTCGCCAATCTGTTTATAATTTAATTCTTGATATTCAAAATGAAGTGGGCTTAGGTGCCGTACTTTCTAATTTATCTTCTTTGAAAACACGCCCCAATGAATTTATAGATGATAATTCAACCTTATTAAATTGTTTAACTTCTTTTGATTTAGGTACGTTTGAAGAAGCCTTATTTATGGCAAAATTTTCAACTATCGAAAATGTTGAGAAAATTTTAATAAATATTTTAGAAAATGGTTATAAAAATGAAAATGATTCTTTTTATAAATTAATCGGTAATTTTTATAACTATTTCTATGACACGTATAAAACGAATTGTGATTTAGAAAAATCTTATGTTAAGCAATTAGGTGGTTTATACGTGATTGGAACAGAACGTCATGAATCGCAGCGAATTGATAATCAGTTACGTGGTCGTTCAGGTAGACAAGGTGATCCAGGCTCTTCTCGTTTCTTTTTAAGTTTGGATGATCCTTTATTCCGTATTTTTGGTGGTGATAAAATTAAGACTATCATGAATCAATTTCAGTTAACTGAAGATGTCCCCTTAGAAGCAACTTTATTAACTAAAGCTCTAAGTTCGGCGCAAGAAAAAGTCGAATCATTTTATTATGATACAAGAAAGCGTTTGTTTGATTATGATGAAATTTTAAATAATCAAAGACAAGCTATATTTCGTGAGCGCCAAACTATTTTAGAATATAAGAGTGTTCGTGCTGAGATGATTTTTTATGGTGAAGATTTAATTAGCTCGTTAGTTCGTGATCTAAAGTTATTAACAGCCAATAACAAATCTTCGATTAATAAAAATGAGTTTAAAGCTTTAAATCGAGAGCTTTCATATATTTTAGGTGTGCCGTATTTTGTTGTTGATTATGATGCTGTTGCAAACTTAGATTCAACTGAAGTTTGTAGTTTCTTTCTTAATCAACTCTGGCTTAGTTATGATTTAAAAGAAACCGAATTTGAAATTTATACACCTGGTTTTATTCGTTTATTAGAAAAATCAGTTTTATTAAATCAAATTGATATTGCTTGGAAAAATCATCTTGAAAAAATGGATATCCTGCGTGATTCCATTGGTTGGCGTAGTTATGGTCAATTTGACCCATTATTAGAATACAAAAACGAGTCTTTTAATTTATTTGTGGATACAACTCGTGAAATCAAATATAATGCTGTTTATAACATATTAAAATCGCGGTTTTTATAAAGAGCTAAAAAACCATTCAGATCATAAAAAGAATTAACTTATGATTTTTATTTTTTTAGAAGCTTTTCAAAATTATTTGCAGATTTTGTTTTTGAAAATAAGCGTATTTTAGAATAAAGCTTTATCTAATATTTTTTCGTTAGGTAATATAATTTAATTAATTAAAAAAAGGAGTTACTTATGGCTAGACAAATGTTAACTGGTACAAACCGCGCTGCTATTAGAACATCAGGTTTTCGAGCACGTATGAAAACTCATAGTGGTAAAAAAGTGATTCAAGCTCGCCGTAAAAAAGGTCGTAAGCGTTTAAGTCGTTAAATACCAACATTTAATGTAAGAACTATGGCATTTACAGAAGAATTTAATTTATTATTAAAAGCTCGTTATCCCATTTTATATATTTCGAGTTTGGAGGAAGATCGTATTGAATATACAATACGAAAATGTGTTAAAAAGTTGGGTAATAAAGCAATTTACACATGGGATTTTGTTGAGGGTTATATAAATAACCCTAATAACAAAGGTTTTGCCGCCAAAAATCCATTACAAGCTCTGGAATTAGTGGAAAAATTAACTGGTGATACACCGGCTCTCTTTATATTGAAAGATTTTGATAAATTCTTAACTGATATATCTGTTGCCCGTAAATTAAAAAACTTAATAAGAATTTTAAAAACTCAACCAAAAACTATAGTAATTCTCGCAACGGAGGTTAATATTCCTGTTGAGCTTTATGATTTAATTACTTTTGTTGAATTTAAATTACCAACAGATGTTGAGATTCGAAATGAGCTAAAACGTCTATTTACTTCTTTAGGCCAAACAGTGGAGCCAGAATTTTTAGAAATTCTTGTTCGTAGTTGTCAGGGTTTATCAATTGAACGTATAAGACGCGCACTTTCAAAATCCATTGCAAAATATTCGACTATTAATGATAAAACACTTGAACTAGTACTTGTTGAAAAACAACAGCTTATAAGCCAAACACAAATTCTTGAATTTCAGTCTACGTCTATAACATTTGGTGATGTTGGTGGTTTGAAAAATTTAAAAGAATGGTTATCAAATCGAAAAGAATCTTTTGGTGAAAAGGCAAAATTATATGGATTACCAGTTCCACGTGGTTTATTAATTGCGGGAGTTCAAGGAACAGGTAAATCGTTAACAGCCAAAGCAATTGCCAATGATTGGAAGTTACCACTTTTGCGTCTAGATATAGGTCGTTTATTTGGTGGTATTGTAGGTGAATCAGAAAGTCGTGTTCGTCAAATGATCGAAATTTCAGAAGCTTTAGCTCCTTGTATTTTATGGATTGATGAAATCGACAAGGCTTTTATGGAACAAAGTAACCGTGGTGATAGTGGAACCTCTAGTCGAGTACTAGCTACTTTTATTACTTGGTTATCTGAAAAGACTTCTCAAGTTTTTGTTGTTGCTACAGCTAACAATTTTTATGCTTTACCCCTTGAAATTATTCGAAAAGGGCGTTTTGATGAAATCTTTTTTGTTAATCTCCCGTCGAAAACTGAGCGAACTCAGATATTTACTGTCTTTTTGAATCAATTACGTCCTAATAATATAGAGAATTACGACCTGACGGTATTAACTAATCGTTCGGATGGTTTTTCTGGTGCTGAAATTCAACAAGCGATAATTGAAGGTATGCATTTTGCTTTTAATGAAAAGAGAGAATTTACAACTGCTGATATCTTAAACGGTATTGATCAAATTATTCCACTTTCTCAAATTGATCCGGAGCGTACAAAACAATTACAAGACTGGGCACTATCTGGTCGTGTACGTTTAGCGTCATAAATATTAGGAAGAAAAAATTATATGAATTTGAACTTAGTCTTTTTTCGCTATTTTGCTAAATTGAATTTAGCAATCACACTATTATTACTTATTGCTGGTTTTAGTATACTTGGTACGATTATTGAACAAAATCAAACGATTGAGTATTACAAATTAAATTATATTGATACTTCAAATATTTTTGAGTTGAATTGGAAAGTTATTTTAGGTAGTGGTTTAGATCATGTTTATAGTACATGGTGGTATTTAGCATTATTAGTTTTATTTGGTACTTGTCTTTTAAGTTGTACTTTTGTTCAACAGCTCCCAACTTTAAAGGTTGCTAGGAAAACTTTTTTTCAGACAAGTACAATACAATTTAAAAAGCAAAAATTTAATTCAATCCTTAGACATACTTCTTTTTTTAAAATCTTAAAAAATTTAAAACAAAAGAATTTTATCATTTTTCAACAAAAACTAAGCATTTATAGCTACAAAGGAATTCTAGGTCGTTTTGCGCCTATCGTGGTTCATATTAGTATGCTTTTAATTCTATTAGGTGGAGTTATTGCTGGTTTGGGTGGTTTTAATGCTCAGGAATTGATTGTAAAAGGTGAAGTTTTTCAAATTCAAAATACCATTAATAGAAATATCTTTAGTAAGGTACCTGATTATCCTATTAGGGTTAATGATTTTTGGATTGAATATGGAGCAACTAGTAATGTTAAACAATTTTACTCAGATTTATCGGTTCTTAATTTAAATGGACAAGAATTAAATCGAAAAACTATTTCAGTAAATTTCCCATTACGGTACAATGAGTTGACTTTTTATCAAACAGATTGGAATGTGATTGGTATTCGTCTTAAAATAGATGATAAATTGTATCAATTACCTTTAACTTCATTTGATAAAGGCAAAAATTTATGGATTACATGGATTCCTAGTTTAACACAAAATAAAGATGAAGGTTTGATTTTTATTTGCAATAATATTGAAGGTTCGTTTACTCTTTATCGTAGTGAAGGTACCCCTTTAGGAACTTTTAATTTAGGTGAAAAAATTAATTTATTAGGTAGTTTAGAAGTCATTGAATATATTCCTGAAACTGGTCTTCAAATTAAAGCTGACCCAGGAATTCCTCTAATCTATTTAGGTTTTGGGGTTTTGATGATTAGTACGTTATTAAGTTATCTTTCTTATACACAATTTTGGTTAGCGCAAATTCAAGATAAGTTATTGATTGGTGGTGATACAAACCGAGCTAAATTAAATTTAAAAGTTACGTTTCTTGATTTAGTTCTTCCCTATAAACAGGATTCATAGTATTGTCAGTTTCTTAGGTTACTTAAAAAAGGTTACTTGATCTCTTATAAGTTAAAATTGTTAATTTAATGCAATGTTATAATTCATCTAATTTTGTTATTTTATGGTTTATAATTTTTGCATTTTTTGTAAATTTGACATTGTCTTAATTTTAGACTAAATTAATACTGTAACTCTATGGAGTATAGCCAAGTGGTAAGGCAGCGGACTTTGACTCCGCCATTCGAAGGTTCAAGTCCTTCTACTCCAGCTTAAAATAATTATGATCCTAAAATTCAAATTCGCTCATTGTATTTTTATTTTACACACACACATACATGCATATATATACATGTGTGTTTAAACCAAGCAAAAAAATTAACAAATTAGAAGATAAATCTTCTAATTTGTTAAAATGTTCTAATTAACCGTTTACTGCAGGAGCAGAAACAGCAACAGGAAGAACTTCACCAGCAGCTAAATCTAGAGGGAAGTTGTGAGCGTTACGCTCGTGCATTACTTCCATACCTAGGTCAGCACGGTTGATGATATCAGCCCATGTGTTGATAACACGACCTTCTGAATCAACTACAGATTGGTTGAAGTTGAAACCGTTAAGGTTGAACGCCATTGTAGAAACACCAAGAGCAGTTAACCAAATACCAACTACAGGCCATGCAGCTAGGAAGAAGTGTAAAGCACGTGAGTTGTTGAATGAAGCGTATTGGAAGATTAGACGACCAAAGTAACCGTGTGCAGCTACGATGTTGTAAGTTTCTTCTTCTTGACCGAACTTGTAACCGTTGTTTGATGACTCAGACTCAGTTGTTTCACGGATTAGAGATGAAGTTACTAATGAACCGTGCATTGCTGAGAATAGAGAACCACCGAATACACCAGCAACACCAGCCATATGGAATGGGTGCATTAAGATGTTGTGCTCAGCTTGGAATACAAGCATGAAGTTGAATGTACCAGAGATACCAAGAGGCATACCATCAGAGAATGAACCTTGACCAATTGGGTATACAAGGAATACAGCTGAAGCAGCAGCTACAGGAGCTGAGAATGCTACGAAGATCCAAGGACGCATACCAAGACGGTAAGATAGTTCCCACTCACGACCCATCCAGCAAGAAACGCCAAGAAGGAAGTGTAAAACGATTAGTTGGTAAGGACCACCGTTGTATAGCCACTCATCTACAGATGCAGCTTCCCATACAGGGTAGAAGTGAACACCAATTGCGTTTGATGAAGGGATTACAGCACCAGAGATGATGTTGTTACCGTACATTAATGAACCAGCTACTGGCTCACGAATACCATCGATATCTACTGGAGGTGCAGCGATGAAAGCGATGATGTAGCAAGTTGTTGCTGATAATAGTGTTGGGATCATAAGAACGCCGAACCAACCGATGTATAAACGGTTGTCAGTTGATGTGATCCAAGAGCAGAAACGCTCCCATAAGCTTACGCTTTCGCGTCTTTCTAAAGTTGCAGTCATTATATTAAATTCCTTTGTTAATAATTTTTTTAAAATTTACTTCCCAGATTTTTTCTGTTAACTTTAATTATAAAAGGAATTTTTTTAAGTGCCACTAAATTTTAAATTATTTAATGTTCAATAAAATTTACGCAAAGGGAAACAATCCAATAGTGAGTTATTTTTTGTTTTGCTGTTGCAAATTTTTGCTGGACGGATTATAATGATGTGCATAATACAGTTATTTCGGCTCTGTAGCTCAGTGGTTAGAGCAGGGGACTCATAAGCCCAAGGTCACAGGTTCAAATCCCGTCAGAGCCAATTTTTTTTCACTTATGAAAAACTTTCTTGATGATTCAAGCAATTTTTACTAGAATACCTTTAATTAATTGTAATTTTATAATTTTATATGAAATACACCTTATCAGTCTTAGTTGAGGATGAATCCGGTGTTTTAAGCCGAATTTCTGGTTTATTTGCCCGTCGTGGTTTTAATATTGAAAGTTTAGCAGTAGGCCCCGCAGAACAAGTTTCAATTTCTCGAATTACAATGGTTTTACCTGGTGATAATAGAACCATTGAGCAGTTAACAAAACAATTATACAAACTTATAAATGTTTTAAAAGTTCAGGATATAACAAATTTACCTTGTGTGGAGCGTGAATTAATGTTGTTAAAAGTTCATACAACAAGATCTACACGTGCCGAAATTTTAGAGATTGCAAATATTTTTCGTGCAAAAGTTGTTGATTTAGCCAATAACTCTTTGACATTGGAGGTAACAGGTGATCCAGGTAAGATGGCAGCAATTGAGCAACTTTTATCAAAATTTGGCATTATTGAAATTGCTAGAACAGGTAAAGTTTCCCTAGTTCGTGAATCACAAGTAAATACGGAATTTTTAAGAGCAAAACAGTAGATTATTTTTAATAGGGGCAGGGGGACTTGAACCCCCACGGCCTCATCGGCCAACGGATTTTAAGTCCGTCGTGTCTACCATTCCACCATGCCCCCAATTATACAAAATATTAGGCGGCACCCAGACTCGAACTGGGGAATAAAGGATTTGCAATCCTCTGCCTTACCAACTTGACTATGCCGCCTTTTTAACTTTTATATAAATATATTATATATCTATATGCAAAAATTAAAAAGGCTTTTCTTTAGTAAAAGAGACTTTTTCTAGAAAAACATTAATCTTATTAGAAAAAATTGACGTGATTAAACTTCTATTTGACAAATGTTAATAAGAAGTAAGCAAATGCAGCACCACCAAACGCTCCGATTGTGAAGCCTCCGTTAAATTCTTGCCAACCTTTTTTTGATTGGATTCCTTCTGCTTTATCTGCTGCACTAAACGTAGCATTTCCATATATAGCTAAACCAACACTTAAAATAATTATTAAGCCTGCTGCTGACATGAATGCTGCTAATAAACCAACGCTAGAATTTCTTAGAGGACCTAATAATGCAAAAGGGCCTACTAAAAAGTAACCATGTGCCATACCTACTTCTAAACCACGTAGAGTTGAAGATAATCCTGGTCGATAAGCTGGTAAATTACCTAGAATTGCTCTTGTTGCAGCTGATGTTGTAATTGGTGTTGATAAATGCCCCACAAAAGGGTCATTTTTATAAGGTTTTACAAAGTTTGCCATAATTAAATTTTATTTAAAGAATTAAAGAACTTATAAGTCTTATTATATAGCAAAATGTTTAATACGTCGCCTAATTCTATTTTCACAAATTATTGTTCTTGTCAACAAATCTGAATTAGTTTTTTTTTTTACTAGATTAGTTGGTTACCACGACGGTATTGTAGAAATGCGGCAACAAATAGTCCTGATATAGATACTGGGATCATACCTAAAACAATTCCAAATAAGAATGGCTCGATCATAATGTTTGTATATTTTTAATTTTATGTTTACAGTAAACTTATTATAGCAACTTTTTATCTTAAAAAACAAATTTTTTTTTGATAAATATTGAACGGGACTGACGAGACTCGAACTCGCAACGTCCGCCGTGACAGGGCGGTGCTCTAACCAATTGAACTACAATCCCTTGTATGAATATATTGTATTTCACTAACAGAAAATTGTCAATAGGAGAAAGAGGGATTCGAACCCTCGGTATCAATAAATAGATACAATAGATTAGCAATCTACCGCTTTCGACCACTCAGCCATTTCTCCATATTTTTATTTTTTAGTGTTATCACTAATATATCAGAAAAATTTTAATCTATCAATTAAATTTATGTGTTTATAATAATTCTATGATAACGACGTTAAATTTATAAATTAAAAATTAATTAAATTATGATAACTATTCTGGTTTCGAGACTACCTGACGCGTATGTAGTCTTTAGTCCTGTTATTGATGTTTTACCAGCGATTCCGATTTTCTTCTTACTACTAGCTTTCGTATGGCAAGCTTCTGTTGGTTTTAGATAAAAATACATATTATATTGCGAAATAGTTTTTATAATAGTATTGACCAATACTTTTTTTGTGCAAAATAATTTTAATTGAAATCATTAAGGTAAAATATTATGTCTGGTGGCTCTACTGGAGAACGTCCGTTCTCAGATATTATTACAAGTGTTCGCTATTGGATTATCCATAGTATCACAATTCCGTCATTATTCGTTTCAGGTTTCCTTTTCATTGCAACTGGTTTAGCCTATGATGTATTTGGTACACCACGTCCAAATGAATACTTCACACAAGATCGTCAACAGGTTCCTCTAGTAAACGATCGTTTCAGTGTTCGTGAAGAACTTGAAGATTTAACAAAAGGTTTATAATTTAAAGGACTTTTATGGTAAAAAATACAAATCAACCCGTTGCATATCCAATTTTTACATTCCGTTGGTTAACAATTCATGCATTAGCTGTTCCTACAGTTTTCTTCTTAGGCGCTATTACATCTATGCAGTTTATTCAAAGATAGGAGTATATCAATTATGTCAGGACCAAATCCAAACAGACAACCTGTTGAATTAAATCGTACTTCTTTATACTGGGGTCTTCTTTTAATTTTTGTCTTAGCAGTTTTATTTTCAAGTTATTTCTTTAATTAATTAAATTTTAGGAGAATTCTTTATGGCAGGTACAGGTCGAATTCCTTTATGGCTAGTAGCTCTAGTAGGTGGTTTAGCTGGTATAGCATTATTAGCAGCATTCATCTACGGTTCTTATTCAGGCCTAGGATCGTCACTTTAATAAGTAAGTGATTGAAATTTTTAACGAAAAAGTTACTAAGTTTAAATACTTAGTAACTTTTTTTACCCTCAAAATAGCAGGAGGACTTTTGAGGTTAACGCGTTTCGTTTAATTAATTTACTATTTTAATACTTTCCAGATTTTACTATTATTAGATTATAAGGCCAATTATTAATAAGAATTCTAAATGTATATTTTTTGGGAAAATGTATTTCGCTTTCCACGCTTTTTTATTACTAGTGTAAGTGGTTTAATAGTCATTTTATTAACCCCATTTTTCAAACTTGCTAAAAAAAATTTATTCACGCAAGTATTTTTACTTTGTTTTTTAATTTTGTTTGTAAGTTTGTTAATTTTTGTCTTCCAAGGTATGTTAAATTTATAATTTGTAGGAAGTTTATAATCTTATGCCATATGAAACACCAATAAATTCGAAAAAGACCGGTGGTTTTGCACTTTTTGACAGTTTAGTACAGAATGGTACTCGTTACATCTTTGGTTACCCTGGTGGAGCGATTTTACCCCTTTATGATGAGTTGTATTTTTGGGAAGAGCAAAATTTAATCAAACATATTTTAGCACGCCATGAGCAAGGTGCAGTTCATGCAGCTGATGCTTATGCTCGAGCAACAGGAGATGTAGGAGTTTGTTTTGCAACTTCTGGCCCAGGTGCAACCAATTTAGTTACGGGTATTGCGACTGCGCAAATGGATTCTATTCCCTTAGTTGTTATCACGGGTCAAGTAGGTCGTGCTTTTATTGGTACAGATGCATTTCAAGAAACAGATATTTTTGGAATTACTCTACCGATTATAAAGCATTCTTATGTTGTACGTGATCCTCGTAAAATGGCTCAGATTGTAGCAGAAGCTTTTTATATAGCACAAAATGGTCGTCCTGGACCTGTTTTAATAGATATTCCGAAAGATGTTGGTCTTGAGGAATTTGAGAATTATATCCCAGTTCGTCAGAAAGATATTGTTAAGCAAAAGGGTTACCGTTTTCAATATAAAACGAAACGTTGGCAAGTAAAACAGGCTTTAAAAATGATCAAACACGCATCTCAACCTTTACTTTATGTTGGTGGTGGTGCTATTACGTCAAATGCAGCCGCAGAGCTTCTTGAACTTGTTGACTTATTCCAAATTCCTATTACATCAACATTAATGGGTAAAGGCTCTATTTCTAATTCTCATAAATTGGCTTTAGGTATGTTAGGTATGCATGGAACAGCATATGCTAATTTTTCAGTCAGTGAATGTGATTTGTTAATCGCTGTAGGTGCACGTTTCGACGATCGTGTAACAGGAAAATTGGATGATTTTGCCTGTCATGCTCAAGTAATTCACATTGATATTGATCCAGCTGAGATTAGTAAAAATAGAATACCACAATTAGCTTTAGTAGGTGATGTAAAGAAGATTTTACAAGAAATCTTAAAAGAACAAGTCTATGATTCGAGTATCGATTTAGAGCAAACAAAGCCTTGGCGTAAACGAATTACGCGTTGGAAACAAACATATCCATTAATTGTTCCAAGTAGTAATACAACGTTATCACCTCAAGAAGTTATTACCACTGTTAATAACATTGCCAAAAATGCTTTCTTTACTACTGATGTTGGGCAACATCAAATGTGGTCGGCGCAATTTTTACAGTGTAATGCTCGTCAATGGGCTTCTAGTGCTGGTCTAGGTACAATGGGTTATGGATTACCTGCTGCAATTGGTATTCAAGTAGCTTACCCAGATGAAATGGTCGTTTGTATAACGGGTGATTCAAGTTTCCAAATGAATATTCAAGAATTAGGAACGGTTGCTCAATATAATTTACCGGTTAAAATTGTTATTGTTAATAATCATTGGCAAGGTATGGTTCGTCAATGGCAACAATCATTTTATGGTGAACGTTATTCTCAATCAAGTATGGAAGAAGGAGCTCCTAATTTTGTCATGTTAGCTGAATCTTATGGAATTAAGGCTGCTAAATTAGAAAAAACAAGTAACTTTGAAAGTGAAATGAAAGAGTTATTAGAGTATCCTGGTCCTACGCTTATTGATGTGGTGGTTACAGAAGATGAGAATTGTTACCCCATGGTTGCACCAGGTAAGAGTAATTCTCAAATGATTGGTGTTTTCAAACGTGATTTACAAGATGCTAAAAAATTATCAAACTCTTAGAAAGTAGGCCGAGTTGGATTTGAACCAACGTAGGCAAAGCCAGCGGATTTACAATCCGCCCCCTTTAACCCCTCGGGCATCGACCCATTAATGGTTTAATAATAACAGAATTAAAAAAAAAATGCAAATAATTTATCAATCCATGGGATAGGTAAATTATTTGCATTTTTAAGTAACCGATCATCCTTAAATACCCCCTCCTGATAACCATGCCATCACGGCGTCTAATACCGTTTTCCAAAAATTTGAAGAGATCATATTAATTGGAATATTTTTACTAATGGACTATGCATATTATAGTCTCGTAGTAATAATCTGTTATAAGTTTCGATTATTAAAATTAAATTCTAAATACGATAAAAAGCGGGTAACGCGATTCGAACGCGCGGCATCGACCTTGGCAAGGTCGCGCTCTACCACTGAGCTATACCCGCAAACTTTTTTCCTTAACAAACATATATTACCAAAAAATAGAAAAATTACAAGTCTAAAATTATTAAACTATTTAGCATTCATTTTTGGATTTTTTAAAGGTATTGACATAATCCCAAAAATATTAAATAATATATATATATATATGCTGATGTAGCTCAATTGGTAGAGCAACTGATTTGTAATCAGTAGGTCGGGGGTTCAAGTCCCTTCATCAGCTTCTAGTTTTTTATGTTCTTAAAGATTTTATATAAATCTTTCTTGTTGGTCTTATCTTCTACTTTTGATTGCTGTTTCAAATTATTTATTAATTTAGGTCTATATGACAATAGATTTATTCTATATTTAGTATATATATACTAAACTTGTTTTATCTCTTCGGTAGGATCTTCATCTTATCTTGCCATAACACCTAGCCCACAATACTTTTCCATCTATTCGGTCAAGATTTAATTTATTGATAACGTTATTGGTTTACTGACGTGTCGTTTTTTACCCATTAAGTCAAATTGACTTTTTTCTATTTAAAACGTATAATAATTTTAGTTACAAGGTCGTGTAGCTCAGTGGACTAGAGCACGTGGCTACGAACCACGGTGTCAGGGGTTCGATTCCCTTCTCGACCATTTTAAATTATAAAGAAGTATTACTTTTTGCACATTTTAGTTTTCTTTATAGGTATAACTTTTCTTGGCATTTTAGATTTATTTAATTTTCGATTATTAAGCTATCTATATTAATTTTTAAGATAAATTAATTTATTAGTCATCGTAATTGTAGAATTTTAAGAATAATTTACAATCTCTTAGTTTTTATTAAAGCGGGCAGGGGGAATCGAACCCCCATCATTAGCTTGGAAGGCTAAGGTTTTACCACTAAACTATGCCCGCACACCTATTGATTATACATGAAAAAAAGGTGCTCTCAAAAATTAAAGTTATTTTAAGCTTAGATTCACGTCTAAAAATTTAGCTAGGTTTGTTGCTTGTTTTTCCACTAAAGATAGTTCTAATGGTTCTTGTACAGGTGTTAAAGGAATTCTTCGCTCATCTTTTGTACATAAATAAACAATTCTTTTTGGATTTAGACCCTCCGAGACTTCTAGCTCAATTGCTTTAATATCTTCAAACGGATAAACAAGAAAAATTTCTCTGTTTTTCCCTGGAAAGCCTTTTCTTACAATTCGTACTACTTGATCACGTTTATTATATTCATTATACCCACCACCTACATCCCAAATTACTGTGAGTAGAATAAATGTACTTACAAGAATTGCTAGTGTCCCATAAAACAGAAGTAGGATACCTTGTGGGATGAATATTAAATCGGAAACATCCGTAAAGGGTATAAGGTTTTTTTTAAAATAACTAGATAAGCCAGCTAAAAAGAAGCCTAACCCACCTGTATAGAGAAGGGTAATCCAAAAATAGTTGCTTACTCTTCTAGACCCTTTAATAACGTCTTTATTTATATCAAAGGTTTCTTCATTGTTCATAATATCAGTCTTTCCATTTTTATTGTGTTTGCGAGATTAATTTCTTAATGTGAGAAATCAAAAGATAAAAAGAACGTACCTCAAATTTTTTAGATTTGAAAGGTACGTTCGGTTTATTATATTAGATTAATTTAATTGCTTTAAATCCTAAGAAAAGGCCTGCAGCCATAGCAAAAACAAATCCTAGTAGTAAAAAATAATCGATTAAAATTGTCATTTGATTTATTTATTATTTGTTATCTATTCGTATAACTTTATATTATACGATGTTTTGATTTAAAGAAAAAACTTTTTTACCAACTAGCCTTAAAAACACCAGGTAATAGACATTCATGTGCCATTTCACGTAGGACATGTCTTGAAAGTCCGAAATCACGGTAGAAACCACGACCACGTCCAGTTTTCCAACATCTATTAGTTAAGCGTATTGCTGAGCTATTTACTGGCAAGCGTTGTAGTTTTTTCTGTCCTTCAAAAATTTCTGTTAAACTTTTAGACGTCTTTAATCCTGCTAAAATTTCTTCTCTTTTTTTAGAATATTTTTTAACAAGCTTTTGACGTTTTGCTTCGCGTTGAAGCATACATTGTTTTGCCATTAGTATTTTAATTACTTTATAAAGACTATTTAAATATAATTTTAGCAGTAAAAACTTATTTTTAAAAGTGTTTAGTAATAATTCTTAATTATTTATTAGCAAATAGACGACTTGCAAGAAGATCTTCAGGTAGTAATGTAACTAAATCTGTCTTCGTTAGAACTTGTTCGGAACTTGTTTCAAAGATTCGGTTTGCTTGACGCATTCTTGCACGGTCAAGGGCATTTTTTACACTACGTGCGTTTGCAAATAGAGGTTGTTCTATTCGTAACTTAATATACTCAAGTAAAACAGCTTCAGCTTCAGTAGTTAATGCATATTGTTGTTCTTCCAGCATCTGTTTTGAAATTGATAAAAGTTCATCAGGTGAGTAATCTGGGAAATGTACATGATTTGCAATACGAGAAGCAAGACCTGGGTTTGATTCGTAGAATACGTCCATTCTATCTTTGTAACCTGCTAGAATCACAACAAGGTCATCTCGTTGATTTTCCATTACTTGTAATAAAATTTCGATTGCTTCTGAACCATAATCTCTTTCGTTATCCGGCTTGTATAAGTAGTAAGCCTCATCGATAAAAAGAACACCGCCCATTGCCTTTTTAAGTACTTCTTTTGTCTTTGGTGCTGTGTGTCCAATGTATTGACCTACTAGATCATCACGAGTTACTTCTAAAAGGTGACCTTTTCTAATATAGCCAAGTTTGTAAAGAATGTCAGCCATTTTCAAAGCTACAGTTGTTTTACCTGTACCAGGACTACCAGTAAATGACATATGTAAACCTGGGTTACCAGCTTCCATACCTAGACTCTTTCTTAGACGATCAATTAATAAGAGCGCTGCGATTTCACGAATACGAGCTTTTACTGGCTTTAAACCAACAAGGTCTGCTTCTAGGTTATCAATAATAGATTGTATGTCTGTTTTATTGTACTCCTCTTGCAGATTCACAACAGTATTATCCGGAGCTCTTGTAATTTCGTTCATGGGATATATTTATTAAAAATTAGGTATTATCTCTGTCTATGTATCTACGTAAAAAAAAGTAAGAGGTTATTAAAAATAACCTCTTACTTTTTAGTTTTTACTATTCTATATTATAGATTAGTAACGCTCACCAGCTGGCTTACCTTGAGTTGAGTAAGAGTTGATTGTGTAACGGATCATACGACCACTGTGCTCTTGACGAGAAAGGTAGAAACCTGGCTCGTAAGTAGGACGTTGAACGATGAATGACATAACACAACTTTCTGTACCAATTGAAGCATCAAAACCGTTCATCTTGATGTAACCAGTTGTATTTGCCTTACGACATTCTGCAAGTTCGTACATTACTGCAGCTGGATCTTTAATATCGAAAAGAGGAAGACCCCATAGTTCCCAGTATACGTTACGTGGGTGCGGATCATCTGTCCACTCGATGTTAATTGACCAACCGTTAGAGATACAGTACTCTACTTGTAGTTTGATTTGCTCATCAGTTAAATCTGGTAAAAACGAAAAAGAACCTTGTGTAAGTCTCACTATTCAAAACTCCTTAATTATAAGAATAAATATTTAATTTTTATTTAACAAATTAGAAGATTATCTTCTAATTTGTTAATTAATGTTGGATTATACGTTTGCAGTTGGAGTTTCTGCAAAGTCAGCTGTATCTGTAGAAGTGTAGTTGAATGAAATACCTTTCCATAGATCTAGAGCTGTTTGAAGAGGACCACACATTTTAGCAGCGTCTTGAAGAATCTCAGGACCTTCAGCTACGTAATCACGACCTTCGTTACGAGCGATAACCATTGCTTCTAGAGCAACACGGTTAGCAGTCGCACCTGCTTGGATACCATCAGGGTGACCAATTGTACCACCACCGAACTGAAGAATTACATCATCACCTAGGTAGTTAAGTAGTTGGTGCATTTGACCACAGTGAATACCACCAGAAGCTACTGGCATACACTTACGTAGAGATGCCCAATCTTGAGCGAAGAATAGACCTTTAGGTAGGTTAACTTCTGACTTAACACATAATAGTGTCTCGTAGAAACCTTGTACCATTAGAGGGTCACCCTCTAGCTTACCAACGATTGTACCAGCGTGAATATGGTCAACACCAGACATACGCATCCACTTACAAATTACACGGAAGTTAATACCGTGGTTCTTTTGACGTGCATATGTAGAGTTACCAGCACGGTGAAGGTGAAGAATCATATCATTCTTACGAGCCCACTTAGCAGCTGATTGGATTGCAGTGTAACCCATTACAAGGTCAATCATTACAACGATTGTACCAAGTTCTTTAGCGTACTCAAGACGTTCGTAAACTGATTCCATGTCACCAGCAGTAACGTTAAGGTATGAACCTTTAACTTCACCAGTAGCAGCAGCAGCACGTTGGATACCTTCTTGACAGTAAAGGAAACGCTCACGCCAACGCATGAATGCTTGAGAGTTAATGTTCTCATCATCTTTAAGGAAATCAAGACCACCCTTAAGACCTTCAAATACTACACGACCGTAGTTCTTACCTGAAAGACCTAGCTTAGGCTTAACAGTCGCACCAAGCATTGGACGACCAAACTTATCCATACGCTCACGTTCTACAATTACACCTGTAGCTGGACCTTGGAAAGTCTTTAAGTAAGCAAATGGGATACGCATATCTTCTAAACGAAGAGCCTTAACAGCCTTGAAACCAAATACGTTACCAATAATTGATGCAGTAATGTTTGCAAGTGAACCTTCCTCGAAAAGGTCGATTTCGTATGCGATGTAACCAAAGAATTGGTCAGGTGTGTTTGGAACAGGGTCAACACGGTATGCTTTCGCACGGTAAATATCACAAGCTGTTAGTAGGTCAGTCCATACAACAGTCCATGTTGCAGTTGAAGACTCACCAGCTACTGCTGCAGTAGCTTCCACAGGGTCAACCCCTGGTTGTGGTGAAATACGGAATAGAGCTAAAACATCAGTAGTTTTTACTGTGTAAGTAGCATCCCAGTAACCCATCTTAGCGTAAGGGATTACACCGGATTCGTAACGCTCGCTTTTAATTCGTGTACGTTCTGATACAGAGTTAGACATGAATATCCTCCTTAGAGATTAGTGCAATATAAAATTGTAATTATTATTACTAACAAAAAAGTTAGTAATTGATGAATGTAATAAATATATAAATATTTATACACTCCTAATTAACATATACCACCATTTTTCATATTAAGCCCCAATTAAATTTTTTAATTTTAAACAATAATTTATTTTTTATTAATAATTGGCCTTTTTTAGTTCGGTTTTCTTTTTGCTAGCCTTATTACGCCTAGAAAGAGTGGACTAATTTCTGGTTGGTGGTTTTAATTGAATTTTTTTGTTTGATTTCTTTTTTGAGTAAATTTTTGTAAGGGCCAAAAAAAATGCTTCGTTACTTTTAACGAAGCATTTTTTTATAGCGAAAAGATTAGGTTTTGATATTTATCGTCGTGAGTAGAACTCAACAATTAATAGTTCATTAATCTGTAATCCAACATCATCTCGGTTAATAATTGAAAGGACGTTTCCTTTTATATTATCTTTGTCAAATTCTAAATGACTTGGTATTTCGCGTGAAATACCTTCCATAGAATTTGTGATCATATCTTTAGTAGATTTAGATTTGGCTTCAATGTTATCTTTTGGTTTACATTGGAAACTTGGTATACTCACCTTTTTTCCATTTACTTTAAGACCACCATGTGTAATTAGTTGTCGAGCACTTGGAATTGTCGGTGCCATACCTAATCTAAATACAATACTATCTAATCTCATTTCAAGAAGTTGTAGTAAAATCGAACCGGTTGCACCAGGTAAACGGCGAGCTTCTTTTACGTAACTAAAAAGTTGTCTTTCACTTAGACCATAGTTATAACGTAATTTTTGTTTTTCTTGTAGACGAATACCATATTCTGAAAGCGATGATTTTTTCCCTGCTTTACCTGCACCATGTTGGCCAGGTGGGTATGTTCTTTCGGTTGTTTTGGAAGTAAAACCGGGTAAATCTCCTAATCGTCTAATAATGCGTAAGCGTGGTCCACGGTAACGTGACATGTTTTAGTCCTAATTAATTATAAAATATTCTTATTATAGCTATAGGTTAACTTATCTTACTAATTTTTGCAATGTATGGAAAACATTTTTAATTGTAATTTTGGAATCTTCCCCATTATGGGGAAGTTAACTTGGTTCTTAGTTATTCCATTTTTCAACTATAACAACAACTTCACCATTCTGTTGGTTAGTCGTTTGGCTTATTTGTTCAAAACCTTGCTTTTTTGTTTCTTCTAAAACTGTCGTTAAAGCGTATTCTTTGTGTAAAGAATCTAAAAAAGCATCTACTGATGTTGATTGATCCCAAAAAGCTAAGTCAGCAACTAATTGATAATTGTTATCTTTCGTTTTTTCAAAACCAATGTCAATATTATTCTTTTGGTGAATAACTAAGTTAACCAAATGAGTTTCCCCCTGATAACCTTCGATTAGTTGTTCTTTCTCTTCCCAAACTAAGTTTAAGTTAACTAAGCTTTTTTTAAGTAAATCGATTTCACGAATAGAAGTTTTTATGCGGCTAAAATGAGACATATGTGATTCTAAGAGTTTTAATAATTAGATTTAAATAGATTTTAGTAACAAGAATCAAAAATAAAAAGTGTATTTTATTGCTAAAACATTTTTTAAAAGAACTAAGAAATTTATTAAATTTCTTAGCTCTCTTTATTAACCCTGAAAAAGTTTAAGCCATTACACCTTCTTTAACAGTTTCAATAGCTGCTTTTAAGATGTTTTCACTACCTTCTTCAAGTTTTGAAGTAGAAGCAATTGCACTACCGTACTCAGGCTTAGATGTTTTTAAGTATGAAAGTAGGTTAGCACTAAATGTCTTAATTAAGTTTACAGGAATCTCATCGATATAACCGTTAAGACCTGCATAAACAAGAGCAACTTGTTCTGCTACAGAAAGTGGAGAGTTTTGTGATTGCTTTAATAGCTCACGTAAACGTTGTCCACGAGCAAGTTGGTTTTGTGTTGCTTTATCTAAATCCGATGCGAATTGAGAGAATGCTTCTAGCTCAGCAAATTGTGCAAGTTCAAGTTTCAGTTTACCTGCTACTTGCTTCATTGCTTTTACTTGAGCTGCAGAACCTACACGAGATACTGAGATACCAACGTTAATTGCTGGACGAATACCTGAGTTGAATAGGTCACCTGATAAGAAGATTTGACCATCTGTAATTGAAATTACGTTTGTTGGGATGTATGCAGATACATCACCAGCTTGGGTTTCAATAACTGGAAGAGCAGTCATACTACCACCACCAAGCTCATCACTTAACTTCGCTGCACGTTCTAGAAGACGTGAGTGTAGGTAGAATACATCACCAGGATATGCTTCACGACCTGGTGGACGACGTAACAGTAATGACATTTGACGGTATGCTTGTGCTTGCTTCGATAAATCATCATAGATGATTAAAGTAGCTTTACCTTTATACATGAAGTATTCTGCAATTGCAGCACCAGTATAAGGAGCAATATATTGTAATGTTGCAGGATCGTTTGCGTTCGCTGCTACAATTACGGTATAATCTAATGCACCTTTTTCTTCTAATGTTGTAACAATTTGTGCTACAGAAGAAGCTTTTTGACCAATCGCAACATAAACACAAACTACATCTTCTGTCTTTTGGTTAATAATTGTATCGATCGCAATTGATGTTTTACCTGTTTGACGGTCACCAATGATAAGCTCACGTTGACCACGACCAATAGGAATCATTGTATCAATTGCTGTAATACCAGTCTGCATTGGTTCACAAACAGACTTACGCTCAATAATACCAGGAGCCATTGCTTCAATCAGTTTTGTTTCTGATACAGGAATATCACCTTTACCATCGATTGGAAAAGCTAGTGGGTTTACGATACGACCTAAGATTGTATCACCAACACCAACTTCAGCAATTTTACCAGTAGCACGAACTGTACTACCTTCTAGGATATCGAAACCGTTACCCATAAGTACAACACCTACGTTATCGTTCTCTAAGTTTAGAGCGATA
>Ga0209091_10000969_pt1 | contig 26472 bp, 14 predicted proteins | sample ArcticOcean_MG_C_6_FD_187438 | JGI IMG/M metagenome (GOLD analysis project Ga0209091, IMG submission 187438) | Marine microbial communities from western Arctic Ocean - ArcticOcean_MG_CB8_128 (SPAdes) (version 2) | ecosystem: Environmental > Aquatic > Marine > Oceanic | place: Arctic Ocean...
AATGAACGCGTACACGCTTGGGGGAAATTTTGAGCACCACGGCCGTGATTTCCCTGCTTCAACGGCACTTCCTCCTCCTCCAATCTCGTATCCCGAATCGATCCCGCAAAAGCTCAAGTAGGCGTTATATTGCACCAAAACGGTTGGAAGTGCGATACACAAACCACCGATGACGTGTACAGGCAACGAAACCAGCCTCTTAAACCAATACTTTCTTTCACGTTTAACTGCTAACAACAACGATATAATTTCGCAGGCTGGATAGATACCCAATAAAATACCATTTGAACGAAAACTTGCTGCGAGAGCAAAGAACACATAGCTCGTCACTTTATTCAAAACGAATCGCCAATCAGTCGTCGCACGCGCTCCATCGAATTCATACATCGAACCTCTTGCAAATAAGAGAGCGCCATAAGTTGCGCAAAAAGTAAATATCGCTTCCGTATATCCCGGAGCGAGATGAAATATGTAAGCCGGAGTAAAGCAATACAGTAACGCTGCAGATCTCGAGAAAGACGCACATTTTCCAGCGAAATGAACATCTAGAGTTTTTCCTTTCTGCGGATTCGCCAAGAGGATGAACGCGAGCTTCTCCATGATTAGTACTGTTGCGATAGAAACCATGGCATTCAAAACCAACGCGGTTCGCGCTAAAACGCACGTAGTCATCTCGCTGTCTCGAATAATGAACCGTAGTAGAAACGGCAACGCCGGGTAGAAAGCATGAGAATGTTCGTATTCATAACCACCCACTTCTGCGATTCGCAAAACGTGAACTCCATCCCACACCGCAATGGATTCCATGCGAGAACAAAACCCGTCACGTGTTAGTGTTGAACCACTCTTTTTGCGGGAAGAAGGAGAAGAAGAAGTATCGTAATCGGATACGAACGCGTCGCAGATAAACATCAAAGCTATGAATATAACTCTAGATAAAAATGCAATCAATACAATATTCTCGCTGTTGCGATATCTATTGTACGCGACGAGTGCGTCCATTGCTTCTTCTTCTTCGGCGTTCTTCTCCTTATTCGTGGTATGATTTCGTCGTTTCCGATACATACCTAATGCGTATCAAATCAATATTGATACCATACGCACACGACTTTGCACCATTGCAAATCACGACACTCGAAAAAAGTGGCGTTTCACAGCTCAAATATCTTTTCACCACAAATAAGACGGCGGCAGCAGATTGGGCCGATTTTCCGTCGTGTTCTTTTCATAAACATGCTTCGAGCCGCGACGCGTCGATCGAGCTCGTACAACAGGTGCAGTAGCAGTAACAGATGCAGCAGCAATACGCACGATACCAATAGTATTACCGAATGGTCTTCTTCCTCTTCTTCTTCTCCTTTGATGTTGAGAGATTTTGTGTTTCGAAGAGCAGCAACAGCAACTACAGGTACTCGTGAGACATTGGTGCAAGAACAAAAGAACAGAACGATGATGACGACGATGATGCACCAAGCCAGAGGAATCTCCGCCAATAATGATAGTGCTAGCAGTAATGATAGGAGAGGAAGAATCAGACGACGTGCATTTTCTACATCATCATTTTCTCAAAGTGAAAAGGAAGAAGAACGAACTCGATTTGACGGCGCTACGAGAGCGGAAACAATCATCGAAGTTGGCGAACAAAACGTGAGCGTCAAAGTAGGATTTGAATCTGGCGCGCTCGCTCGTCTCACAGACGGCGCCGTCGTCGCCGACTTGGGTGATACGGTTGTTCTGTGTACCGCAGTCGCGTCGAGAGAGAAGGGTGACCCGAGTAAAGACTTCGTACCTTTACTCGTAGACTATCGCGAACGTGCGTACGCCAAAGGTTCTATCCCACCGACGTTTACGAGGCGAGAAGGAGCGCCAAAAGACCGGGAGATTCTCGCTATGCGAGTCATCGATCGGACGTTGCGTCCACTCTTCCCGAAAGGCTGGTCGCAAGAAACTATGATACAATCGATTGTTTTAGCGAGTGATTTAGATCAAGATCCCGCGGTTCTATGCGTAAACGCGTGCTCTGCGGCGCTCACGATTTCTTCCATTCCGTGGGATGGACCAATCGGTGCGTGCAGAGTCGCGGTCATGAAAAGCGGGTCAATTTGCGTGAACCCAACGTTTCAGGAGTGCGACGAAGCTTCGCTGGTATTTTTCTACGCAGGAAACTACGACAGAGCTTTGATGATTGAAGCACACGCTAACGATGAATCCGGTGTGAGCGAAAAAGACGTCGCGAGGGCTTTACTCGCTGCGCATGACGCCGCTAGGGCGTTGATTGAACCACAGTTAGAATTGAAAAAGAAATTAGATCTCAAAGCGATTGAAAATAACAAAATGCCGAAAACAAAACAGGAAGTCGCTGAACCTGTGGGAGGAAGATCACCTGAGTTACGAAAAGACGTATTAGCGCGATGCAAGGAAAGGTTGCGAGGATTATACGACGAGAAAATTCAGGACAAACACGAACGTGGGAGAAAAATGGCGGAATTGAAGACTTTGATTTACCACGAGATGCTTGCAGAGTACGGAGAGGAGGAAATGAAATGGTCAGAAAGAGATGTCGATGGCGCTTTTTTTTACAACGCTTCCGTCGTTATGAGGGAAATGGTACTCGAAGACGATATACGAGTGGATGGAAGAGGTATGGATGATATTCGCGACTTGCGTGGTGAAGTAGGTGTTTTGCCGTCCGTCGTTCACGGATCATCTGTGTTTGAGAGAGGGTCTACGCAGGCGTTAGCCGCCGTTACGCTCGGTGCAGAAGCAGACTCTCAAAAGTTGGACAGTCTCGTTGGACCATCCAGCAAACGTTTAATGCTGCACTATTCATTTCCTAGCTTTTCTGTAAACGAGTCCGGTCCGCCTCGTGGCGTTTCGAGAAGAGAAGTTGGTCACGGCGCGTTGGCGGAAAAGGCACTGGCGGCCGCTCTCCCGGATCCATCAACTTTCCCGTTCGCCGTTCGAATAAACGCAGAAACACTCGAAAGCAACGGCTCTTCGTCAATGGCGGCCGTTTGTAGCGGAAGTTTGGCGTTGTTTGATGCTGGAGTCCCGTTGAAAGAACACGTTGGTGCGCTTTCTGTGGGACTTGTCATGGATGAACCTCCTTCTCTATCATCATCTAGTACCTCCGATGCTCCATCCGCGAGCGGCGACAAGCTTCCACGATACAAAATTATGACAGATTTGATGGGTTTGGAAGACGTATTAGGTGATATGGATTTTAAAATTGCTGGGACTAGGAGCGGTATAACGGCTATTCAACTCGATTGTAAGCCGAAAGGCATCCCATTGGAAATTTTAATTGAAGCCATGAACAAAGCCAGCGTTGGTCGAGCCAAAGTTATCAGCGTTATGGAGAAGACGATCTCAACGCCGAATACCGAGTCGAAAGTAAATGCGCCTCGATCTACGCGCATGAAAATACATCCTTCTCTCATCGGGAAACTCATCGGACCAGGCGGATCAGTCATCAAGGGATTGGAGAAGGACACTGGTGCGAAAGTTGCGGTATTGAACGACGATGGAGAGGTTGAAATTTTCGCAAAGTCGAAGGAAAGTCACGACAAAGCTTTTGCTTTTGTCGAAAGCATAAGATCTTCCTTCATAGAAATAGGCACGAACGTAGAGGCTGTTGTCGTAGAAGAGAAACCGTTCGGCGTGATACTCGAGTTACCGAACGGTGATCAGGGATTGATGCACGTCTCGAATTTTGCTCACACGCGCACGGAAGTCGCGGAAGGTGTGTTCACTATAGGACAGAAGATTGAAGTGCAAGTTGTTGAAAAGGACATGAAAGGAAACGTGAAATTTTCGAGGAAAGCATTACTTCCGGGGGGAAGGCCGGGACTCAGTCGCGGAAGCTCGGCAAGCGGTAACAGACGAATTGTTCCGAATTCGAGAAGGTAGAAAAATTGCCTGCTGTCATCGCGTATTTCTTATATAGATGTGTTTCTTATTTGCGTGTTGTTAATTAAAAAATAGTTTAATCTCGTGTGTTTATTCTCCAGTATGTCTCTCTTTCTCTCTTTTCCTTCTCTTTTTCTTGCTCGCGCGCGTTGCTTAGATGCTCGCTCGTTATTATTTTTACTCTTTACCACTTTCTCGTAAATAATGCGTATCAAATTATCTTCACAATATATCATACACAGAAGTATTTTATACTTGAGTAGCTTCCCTTGTACGCTCCTCGTAAATTTCGGAGTCTATTGAATCTTTTACAATAAATCTCCAGGTGTTCACCTCGCGCGACTGACCATAACGTCTAATGCGTCCAATCGCTTGCGTCTCACTGGCGACGTATTCGTAATTCGTCGCAGTCAGGAGCGGATGCACAAAGATTGCGTGATTCGCTGTGGTCAAGTTCGCACCCGATGCAGATTCATCGCGTCCCAACAGAAGAAGAACGCGCGCACTTCCTTTCTTCATGTCTTCCTGTTGAAATTCATCGAGCGCGCCAGTTTGTTGGTGCACCGAGCCTTTCAATTTCAGCGTTTTGATTCCAGCCTCATTTAAAACATTCGCGACTTGCGCCATCAAGTCCGTAAATTGGACGAATACCAATATGCGCTCTTCTTTTGGAATGTTGTTGATGTGATTGACAAGATCGATGAGTTTGGAGCCGTGCTTTCCAATCACAGATACGCTGCCGTTCCCTTTCTTTCCTTGCATGAAAAGTTCAGTACCGAGAGAATCTGCCGAAACGACCGATGAATCACGCTGCGCGCAATTGCAACCAGCAACACCGCACGCTTGCTTGGAAGCATTCTCTCTGAGACACACGAGGCATCCGAAGTGACCGCACGTCGATAAGACGCTGGTGTTGGATTTCTTAACTTCCTTCAAGCAGACTTGGCATTTGACGGTGGCTGTTGCAACCTTCGCCTGTAAGTCGCGCACTGATTGAAAGAAGCGCAAAGATCGGACACGACCGACGAGTTCCTTCTGTAAAGCAATCAACTGATGCGTGTGCTCGCGCAGTTCCCAGGCTTTGTCGTTCTTGGATTCTTTCTTGACCTTCTTCGATGTGTTCACTTTCGAAGCGTTGTCGCTCGAGTCAGACTTGGACTTTTCAGGTGCCAACTTGATAACTTTGTAATCAACTCTTTTCAAGTTCTTTTCTGTACTCTGCATCTTACCTGAAGACACGCTCTTATACTCCAGTTTAGCGTTTTGTCTGTGCTGACCCTGGTATGCCAAAATCGTTGCAGTAGTGAGCTTGCCTTCGATGACGAGTTCAATCTTACTGTACTGCGGAGGGTTCGTCTTCGTCTCCACTTTTTTCGCCGCCTTGAGATCGTTATCTCTCAACACCTTCGACAAGATGTTGTGCGCCTCGGGATCACCAACGTAATCTACTCCACCAGTCTTATCAAAGACGTTTTGCTCCCACGCGTGGAACTCGTCTCCACCTTCTTCGTAAGCCTGCTCCATCTTCTTACTCAAACTTTTACACTCGTCTTGTAGAATACGCCCGGTGCAAATCTCTTTGCCAATCTCCTCCAAACACGCATCTCGCTGTTTTATGCGCAAGTTCACAATATCTTGGCATGTTCGAACGGCAGTTCCATCCGCTTCATCGAGTTCGTAATACGCGACGCGCTTTAATAAGGCTTCTTCGGCCGTCGCGGAGGAGCCTAGCACAGTAGCCAGTCGCGAGTCGCGATCAGCTCCAGCGCCTCGCTTTTTCTTCTTTGCTTTCATATCCATGGACTGTAAATAGTGATCGAGCTCGAGCGCAATCGCCCGTTCCGCTGGGCGTAACTGTACGTCGAGTCTCGTATCTTTGTACTTGATCTCGTCAATCTCTGCGATATTTTGACGCATGAAACGATCCATGAAGGTTTGAGCCACCGACCAGCGTCTGCGATGCCATTGCTGCGAAGGCTTTTCCTTGAAGAACTGAAATGATTCCGCTTTGGTAATTTCGGACTTTGTGTACCTTGGTACTTCATCGCTTCCGAGATTAACGCCAAGTAAAGCAGCCGTACTTTTCACGTCTGCGAAATCGCCAACCGGAGGAGTACCAGACAAACACCAGCGCGACTGCGTCTTGAGACCAAGTACGACTGCTCTGTCCGAATTCTTCAAGTATGTGAACTCATCGATGATTGCCCGTCTCCAGTGAAACATTTCAAACGGGACAGATGTCATTCGACGCCAATTTTCTTGAACAGCTTCGGTTTCGAGTCCCCAGTGATCCTTTTCTTCCCCGGGAGCCAGTTTACGCTTCGCCGCACCACTCTTTTTCTTCTTCTTAGGCTTCGGTCTCTCGTCATCGAAGTCGTCATCGTCGTCGTCAACGTCAAAGGCATCCTCATCTTCGTCGTCACTGATGTCCTCGGACGCAAAATCGTCGTCAGAATCACGCAACATGTCTTCTGATAAATCGTCCTCTTCGTAATAATTTTTGCGAGGCGTGTTGCGCGCAGAAGTTCGTTTCGAAGGAGTAGCAGCCACCACTTTACGTGGAGTTCCAGCTCGAGAACTCGGCAACGATCGAATCGCACTCGAGGCTTTCTTCGGAGTTGTTTGCTTTTTCAAGGGCGTGGATCTCGCGGAAACGGCACTTTTCTTGGACGGCGTAGCAACTTTGCTCTTCTTGATCGGCGTCTTCCTCGAAGGACTCATCGGCTTCTCCACCACAGGCTTCTGCACCGGATTTGAAGATACGTTTTCTTTTGAAGCAAACATCTCCTCGATGTGCGTGAACCCCTCGCCACCGGCAGCTACCGTGGCAGCAACCAACTTGGCGCCTTTCAAGCGCTTTGGTTGCAAAGTGAGTTCACCGAGAACGTTCACATTCTTCTTCGTGTGCTCGGCAACGTACTTCGCACCGCGCTTTGGATCAGTAAGTGCCTCGACTTGATCGCCCAAACCTTTCAAAGCAAGGTTATAGTCAGAAGTGAAGTGACGACCTTGAGCGCCGCTCTTCGGATCCGGCATCGTCATAGTCCCCGCAAGTTTTGCGAGACGATCAAAGTAAAGCTTCGATCGGAACACAGAGGTGGCTACGATAACCACGTCCGCGTTCATGACGCATTTCGCCGTCAACGCAGTCATATCCGCAACAGTTTTTACGACGACAGTCTTCAATGCACCCTTTTCCGAAAATTTTTCAACTTCTCGCGGCCACTGCCGCATGAGCTGTGAGGGCACAACAACGAGCGTTGCACGAGTTGGAATCGCTCGCACGGGTTTCAAAACTGCGCTTTCCTTCTCGGAGGGAAACGGTATTTGATTTGCGAGTATAGCACCGATGGAAATCGCGGTTTTCCCGTAACCGACTTGATCGGCGACGATACCGCCTCGAACTGTTTTCTTGACCTCAACCTTACCGTCCATGCGCAACCCAAGTCTTGGAATCAAGCTCTCGGCGACTTCAGATTCAATGAATGGTTCCTTTGTGGTCTCTTGGTCAATCATCCAGCCGAGAGAGCGCAGTTGCTCGGGACGGAGCGGATATTTTTTACTCCACTTCGGAGGTTGCGATGCGGGAGCGTTGAATCTGTTCGATTTTAATTCAAAAGACTTTGGCAACTGCTCGACAGATTTTTCGTCGTGAGAAACAATCTTCCACGACGTATTAAGCAGCTCGCCGGTCGCACCTGCGGTGTGCATTGTTGGCGACAAGTGAGCCAAAGCACGATGCACTAACGTGGACGGATTGATCGCAATGAGAAACTTACCCATATTGGCTTCGCGTTTCCAACGTACAATAAACGGCGCCGGTCGACACTTGAGCGCTTGCTCGTACTCCGCCGCTTGTTGCGGATCCTCTCGAGCTTCAATTTTGTTCGAACCATAAAATCTACTCCATCGTAAAGTTGGCGGAACGGGAGCGCACCTCGAACAAATGTACTCATCGCATCTGTCTGACGAGTGCTTGTTTGGTACTTTCAAGTCCAAACCGTTCCATCTCTGCAGCGACTTTGGTATTTCGAGTCGCGACGTAAACCAATGCAATCTCTTGAACGTCTCGGCACTTTTATCTAAGCGGATAGTCTCAAACTCTCCCGTAGGCCAAGCGTGCTTGTCCACTTGAGCGAGCGGCACCGAGCATTTGACGACAGCCAACGCGGCGTTGCACGATTCGTTGCCCTGAGACAACGAAGTCTTCGGCGAAGGAACGCTCAGGCACGATTTCGAAGTATCAATTGCAACCATTTTCACAGATTTGTCCAGAGATTCCCATTTCCCACGGATTTTGATGACAATAGTGCCCACTTTTTCTTCGCTCGGACGCCACCCCTTGGCCAAGCCATCCTGGGTGTCAATGTGGCATGTCTCTACACGGAACTCATCGAACATTAAACGACGATGGTTATCTGCGAAGACAAACGTATCGTGAGCCGCACCTTTATTACGAGTTTGATCGAGAAAGAAATACAGAGAGCGCTTTCCTTTTTCCTCTCCGTTTACCTTTCGATGTAACGAAGCTTGCGCTGCGTCGCAAGTATCGTACAAGGCGTAATCGCCGCTGATGTCCCGGTCGAGCTGTTTCTTGTCCTCATCCTTGACGATAACCTGGTACCTGCTGAATCGCTTGAGCGGCCAATCGTTTTCGGTGTTGAGAACTGTTTTTCCGTGCTCCATTCCGAGCGTAACTTGCCAGGAATCGACCAAAGCGCCTTTTCCGATAATCTGGGCTGTAAACGCGTCCGGCGCTGGAGTGAATAACTCCCAATTCCCGTCCAAAAGATTCTTCGCTTTTTCTTTGCTCAAAATCATTCTCGCGAGCGGTCGAGAAAATATCTCATCCGGCTTTTGCTCGGACTTTGGCGACGGTTCAAAAATGATGAACCATTCGCACATCTTCCCGTCGATTCGACCTTCGAGTTTAATCAAATCCTCCCCCGGACAAGCGTAATGGATTCGCCACACGTTTCCGCGCTGCAAACCGCGGAAAAGAAACTCGGCATTCTCAACCGCTTTCAAAGCATCCATCCAAACCTTCCATTTAGGAGCAGATGGGGAAGTGAGGGAAAGATTCGACTTGTACCTATCGAGATTGAATTTTTGTGAAAACTTCACCGTCATCGGCAACGCCTGCTTCAACTCTGCACTAAACACATCCGGTGCGACGCGCGTCGGCTTGTACGCTCCGTACGTGTGCGTGGGTCGTCCCTTACACTTTACGCAGCACGTGTGATCACAGTTTGCGCATCGTTCGATTTCACTCGCCAGTCCGCTTTGCGCTTCGCACACGCACAATCGAGAAGATCGATGCGCTGACTCCATCAACGCCAACACACTCTTTTCAGATTTGACATCAAGGTTCAACACTTCCTCTTTCAACGCATCTTCTCCAATAACTTTGGTGTTTTTGCTGATTTGTTCAGCCTTACTGATGACGTTTGTAATCTTCAACTTTTCTTCCTTTGACGAAGCGGACAATTTCTTCGCAAACTCATTGTTCTCCTTGTGATTGGCGAGCTTATCCACCATGAGCGTGAGTGCGGAAAGCATGCAAACGCCAACGACAGTAGTTGTCATTGCGTTCCCAGCCAAATCCGACATTTGGTTTTCATTTTCGCGCGTTAACAACAAGTCATCTACGGGAATACCTTGTAACGACAACGCCTCGATACCGACCAGAGGCCCACCTCTGTTCGTAACAAAAGGCACCATGGACGGCGTCAAACACGGACAAATACCCGGTGCGACAGAACCAGTCGTTCGATCTACGTTCTGACTCAAGTTCCACACCAGAGTTTTGTGCATGGCGTCAACGCCGTCTCTCGCGAGACGGAGGTAATCGATATCCATCAAATCCAAGACTCGATCCGTTTGCGCCTTACCCCAATCGTTCCACGCATAATCTGGCAGCTGACAACCACCGTCCCAATGAGTAAATGGACGTTGCTGACCAAGTTTTTCTTCCACTCGGGCGCGAATGTGTCGACTTTGGCATCGACCCCAATCAGTCTCGGCGCGCGTGTTCTTTTCACCCGGGAGCGCCAAGTCTTGTCGACCTTTATTCACCCTGGGATCGTCCGTATCAAAGAGGAACGCTTCCAAAGTTGAGCTCGATGGTCGTTCAAGTTGTTTGACGACTTCTTTCCACTGAGCGAGCACGCCTTCATCGTCGTCACCAAGAACAGCGAGCAGATAAACGCGCGTGCGCGTGTGCGGGATGTAATATCGCTTCGTATCGAGGCGAAGGAAATCAGCCGTATAGCCGAACGATGCAAAATCGTCCACGATTTGTTGCCACGGCGCTCCACACACGTTCTCGAGAATCACCACAGGTGGCTTACAACGCATGATCCACGCTTTCATTCCACGAAAAGTCTGACCGGATTCACCTTGTTCGTTCAACCCCTTTTGCTCGTTGTTCAAATTCGAGTAATCGACGCATGACGTACCGGCGACAAGAATGTCGACATTGCCAGGAACGTCAACCAAGGCTCCGTAAGCAGTGTACGCTTGCTTCTCTTTCAATTCTCGAATATCTCTGAACAGAATCGGTGGCGAAAAATTCCTTTCGATGTATGCCTGCTTGAACGGCTCAATTTCGCACGAGAACACGTGCTCAACGTTCAATCTCGATCCAAAGAGCTTTTCCGTAGCGTCTGCGATTTTATCGAGCGCAAGCAGCGGTGATTCAGTACCTGAACACATTGTCGCGACACGCAACGGTCGATGACTCATCTTCTTTAAAAAAAATTCCAACTTTGGAACTTTGGACGCCAAATCGTGAAACATCGCCGCCGGCTCGGAAATCACCGGTAACTCTTCGCCAGCCGCTACGAGACGTTCCGACGCGCTCATCCCCGAGGATCCTCCCGATTTGGATGGCGAATGGAGAGACCTGTTTATCACGTGATAAGAAAACACACATTTTAAATGCGGTGAGAATCAAGTAACACACCCCGAGAATAAAAGTGAGTAAAATAAATGCGTTGCGAAGAAAAAACAGACAATCCAAAATGTGCGCGCGAAAAAGGCGCAAAAATCTAATCGTACCTGGACTGCGGCGTCGGCGGATCTGACTTCCCTGGGCGCCGTCTCTTCGTTGGCGTAAGATTCTTACTCGGACTCTTCTTCTTCGTGAACAACTCGTCCTCGAAATCTTCCTCGTCGAAGTCATCGTCGGACGAGTCATCGTTCTTCTTTTTCTTCTTCTTCTTCGTCGGCGTCTGCTTTTTGCCCATCTTCTTGCCACGAGAGATTTTTGTCGAACCGTCGTCCTCATCATCAACATCATCATCTCCAAGAACGACATCGTCGTCGCTTTCGAACCCGCCGTTTCGCTGCTGCTGCTCAAACTTCTTACTCGCATCTGTCGCGGCAGCGCGTTTAGGCGTCGTTCGCGTGCTCCCAGCCTTCTCCACGGGTGGACTCGCCGGCGGGACAATCATTTTCTTCTTTTGCGTTTCTTTTCCTTTTTCCCCTTTCAGCATCGCGACGCCTTCTTCGACGTCGGAAAGTTTGAGATTTCTCCGCGCTTTAGGAGAGGTTTTCACGGGCGTCGACGTCGTAGAAACAGAGACCGACTTAGTCTCCTTTATCGGTGTCTTTCTCTTCTTCGTCGGCGTGCGCATCTCTCCTTCTCTGCGATTGATTTTGTAAAGAAAATATTTGATTATTAGAACGAAAATAAAACTTTCTCTTCTGTGTCGGCGTCGTCGTGGCGTCGCGAATTTGCGAATTTGGGCGATCGATTTTTTTTGCGTTCGTTCTCCCATATAAAGTATGAAAGAGAAGAGAAAGAAGAAGAAGTCAAGAAGAAGAAGAGATGCTCTGTATTACCTGTATTATTAATCTCCGCGGTCGTCGTCCGTCTTCTTAAATAGTATCAAGGAGGGATAATAGATATACACAGGTGCGCCGCGCGCACAATAATTTATGATTCAAAAGACGTTTTAATTTTTCAGGAAAACTTCTAACTTCTTCTCTTTGCGGGGACGAAAACAAATCACAAGAGGAAAGATCTCGGGGGCTACCCTGCCCCTTGTTTGCTCTTTTAAAAAAAAAATAGGGGAATTCCAGCCCCCTCTTCTTCTTCCTCATTTACGCACAACTCACAAAGGAACCAAATAGAGTAGTTCGTCGAGAGGAGCACTTGAAACAAACACGCATCGATCGCGTCGCACCAGAAGATACGCATAAATAAACGTAATAATGGCCGGTATTCGAGCTTCGATCGCGAAAGTTGTAAACTACGTCTCCACCAACTCCGAAGTCGTTCACTACGCCCTCATTCCTCTCATCATCATCGTCGGCATGCGCACGACTCCGAGACCGGACTTGATCTCTCTCTTGACACCCGTTTAGAAGTGAAAGAATAGAACGCGTTAGTAGATCAACATCACGATGATTATATTTGTTATTTATGTTGGAAGTAGCTTTAAAATATAAACTCCTGCACCACCTAATTGCCCACCATATAAACAAACAAAAAGCAAAGAAGAAGACGAACGAGCGCGGGGTTATTTACCATATTTTTTTACTGCGTTTTTCCCTTCACTTCAATTAAAAATACAACCTTTAGATCAATCTACTACTTCTCCTTGTTTAAGCGACGATCGAAATCTTCCAACTCGAATGTCGAGCCGTCTTTTTGGCCTTTCCCCGACGATGAGAATATGGAATCCTTCGCCGACACGAATTTTCTGCCCGCCTTTGATTTCGCTTCCATCAGTTTCCTGCGCAGCTTTTCGTCCGGGCGCTCCAGGCGCAACAGGGATTGCAAACGTAAGGTATTTCGTCGATCTATCTGCTTATTCTTCATTCCGATTCTAAAGTTTCGCAAAAATGGAATGGCGAAGAACAGCGCCGCGTACACTTGCAACGCCGGCAGAAAACCACCAACTGATTGGACCAACTCAGCGTTGCGATAGAGGACTTGGGGATCCGTCATCAAACTACTCAACCAGATCACGCCGACGAAGTTAGCGACGCCGAGTGCTGCAGACATGAATTTTTGGCTCGGATCAGCGAGAGAAAACGACCAACGCTCCTCTTTCGCCAATCCATTTGTACTACTACCGCTATCACGTTTTAATCGATTTTGTTGTTTCTTTTCCAAAGCAGTGACTTGCGCAGCTGGAAATCTGTAGAAAATATTCCCAGAATCGTCCATTTCCGGTGAACCTTCGAAACGAGTTAACACTGGTAATACGAACGATTCATCCGAGAGTTCTGCGGAACCTTCGCGGTCTAAAAACGGTGCCAACTGTTCCCCCGTGACAACCCCTTCATTTTTCGCGATGGTTTGTCCTATGAGCGCCCAGCGTTCGCGTTCAAAGTCGTTGTTCGGGTCACCGTCCCCGAAGACAAAAGAAAACACCGCCTCGAAAAAGTTCATCTCATCTTTCGCGCGTAACCGGTACGGTCGACGGTAATAGTACGGATCGAGGTACCAGAAAATATCCCCCGGGTAAAACCGAGGACCAAAAAACATCATGCCACCACCTCTGCTCGATCTTCGATCATTTCGGTCGTCTCTTTGCGAGGACAACAGCGCGAATATGGTCGTGTACACAATAACAACAGATGCCACGAGCGTTGTTCCGAACGACACGCGCACGAGATAAGAAAGAAATTCTTTCACCTTATCCACCGTCGGTTCCGTTTTCAACTTGAACGACTTCGCTTGCAACAGTTGTTTATATCCGATCGGAAAAGCGTACACTAAGTCGCCATCGTTTGTAACCTCTAAAGATGCGTTTGTATCTGCAGCTAAGGCAGTTAACGCTTGCGTGGCATCGAAGAGTTGAATGCCTGAGGAAGACGCGACGTCTCCGGCCGTAACTCTCCGGTTTTGACTTTGGTCTATGGCTTTAATCACGGAATCTCTGACGTTTCTTTGGATGGCATCTGACTCGATACGGCCTCCTGGTCCAGGCACTGGTTCATCAAAATCGTCATCTTCTTCTCCGTAGTTATTGAAATCGCTACTCTTCTTCTTGTTGTTATTATTATTATTATTATACGCGGCACAGATTGAAAATCTCCGCCTCGCGGTGTGGATATTTGATGACGACGACGACGATGATGATGAGGTCCAAGGCTTAAGTAAGTGCCGACGCGAAGAAGAAGAAAGAGAGAACTTCGTCGTCGGTCTTCTCAGTCGTTTCCCCGTGGAAGGTTGAGAAGAAGAAGAGGAGAAAGCGCCCGTGGCTGAGCGCGAGGATGTTAAGTTTGGGCGTATCGATAACTTCATCTTTCTCAGAGTGGAAATGTAATGAGGTGTCGCGAAACTCGAGAAAAGAAGACACTGTTTCACTGAAATCACTCCTATCACAGCTTTCATAAGTTTGTCATGACCCTGATGAGAAGATGAAAGAGGAGAGATGAACGCGATTATGTTACTCTTAAAATCTCAAAATTGTATTCATACACAAACCACTACATAACCCATACGTACCTGGGCACATATCCATATACTTCTGCTACAGTTCTTCCGAAGTTTCGTACGCTTTGAGCACGAGGGGGTCGTACACGGCGCTTTTGTGTATGACGAAAGATGTCTGGGCGAGCGCGTGGATGCGAACAGCCAAAGCGTCGAATTCTTCCGCGACGATCCCCGATCGACAGTTGTTCAAACGAGAAATCATAGGTTCACGTGCATTCGTACCGCCGAGAACTCTCGCAACGAGCGCTTCCCGCACGTTTTTTAGCAAAGCCTTCGAAATATCATCAGATGATTTTACCGGGGCGTTCTTTTCTTCCCGGGTGCCTTCGCCAATCAGTTTCAGCAGCATACGCTCGACGAGTGATATTGTGGATGTACTTTGCGAAGAACCAACTGTTCGAGCAACTTCTGTGGCGACGTCCTTGAGTTTGCTCGCGTCATCGCGCAGAATTGCGGAGACGCGTTTGTTTAAATCACGCTTCATCTCTGGCGTGACAGAGACGCCCGCCGGGAGCACCTGTTCGACCAAAGCGAGGCAAGCGCACGACAACAGGAGGCGCTGGAATGAATCCTGCGCTCGACGGATTCGCGCCGCATCAAAACGCAACGTTTCTGGTAACTCAGAGTGTTCATCTCGGTGACAAATGAGATCGACAAACATCAATCGAACCACACCTTCGCACGAACTGGCTCGAACGCCAGTCCAGTTTACGGGAACGCTTTCATCCTCTCCAGGGCGACTTCCTCTCGGGTCCTTCTTGGAATAGACGGATGTGTCTTTCAATCCCGCGCAAATCCTCTCTGGAATGTTATGAGTGTTCTTTGCGCTCGGCGCGGACGGTTGATTCTTCAAAGCTTCTCGACCAAGACCGCTGGATTCGACCAACGGCGCCAGTTCGCAAGCACTTTTGAAAAGCCACTTCCTGGTATTAGGTAAGGCTTCATCACACGGAGTCGCGTCGAGGTTGTATAGTTGACTAAACGTATCTTGAATCCAAGATATAGCATCATCGCTATCGGGCCCGCGCAAGAGACGACGCAGTTTCTCAACGGCGACGATGGTTTTCCCTCTGGAGATGTCCTCTTTGAGTTCGTTGGCCATATCCCATAAAAATTGGAGCGTGAGAACTATCGTCCCGGAATACGACGCGTTTTCTAACGCGCTCAACAAAGATTCGCGTTTTGTTTTCGAATGCGGTTCGCGTGCATCGCTACCGAGAGCGACTAGTAACGCGAACGAAGCGTCCAGAGTACTCTTTAAAAGTGATTTTAAGAGCGCTGTATCCTTTTGCGCAAAAATTATTCGCGAGAGCTCTCGTTCGTTCAACAATTCGAACGCGCGTTGTGTAGTCACATCGCTGCGCTTCCAGGACTCCGGCACGAGGGAGTGAATGAGAGCGACTAACTCGCGAATGTTCACCGACACGATGTTGTCTCCGCTGGACGCATCGAGCGCCGGGGAATCTAATGTTTCTCGAATCAAGTCCCAGAACGCGTTTTTCGCGTGGATGTGTACCCGATGCTCGAGTCCAGCAACTGATGACACGGTTGTTGTGGTTGTATCCTTCGCGCTGTGGTCCAATACGGTGTCTTCTAACTGAAACGGTAGCCACGTGATATCTGCGAGTAATTCTGCCATTATTGACATGCGCTGTAAGCGCTCGTTTTTTCCTTGCGCTAGATTTTTCTTCGCCTCTTCTTTCTCTCGCAATAATTGTTGCGAATGCTGAAAGCGCTGTTTGCACCGTTCTTCAAACTTCTTTTCGGAGGCGTGTCCTTCGGATTCATGGAGCGAAGAATCTTTGGTTTCCTCCAGCGAGTCCAACGCAGCCAGTCTTTCAGCTCTTACGCTCTCACGAGTCGCGCGTATGGCGTCGTCAAATCTTAAAACTCCAACGTCACCGCTAAGTTCTCTCACTTTCGTTCTCAAAAGCTCTCTATCAGAGCACGTTTGCTCGCGGATGGCGCGAATATCATCGATTGGCTCTTCTGCATTTGCTTGTGACGAAACTTCTCCGTATTTTCTCAGCATGGATGCCTCCATAGCTACGGCGATGCGGACTAACTCTGCTTCTAACGCAGTCGCGTCGTTCGTTTTCCAGATGCTGAAGGCCCGAACGTATTCGTCCCAGATTTGCGCAAACTGCACAACTAGTTCGTTAAACATGAGCGCGTTTTTCGAGCCATTCTTGATCTGCTCAGAGGAAAATTCAATAGTTGCATCGATGGCTTTCACCAAACGCGCGGACGCGCTTCGAAGCTCTCGTACTTCGTACGGTTCATCATCCTCCGTGGCGTATTCTCCCGTTACCATTTCTGGGTGAGCGCACACCATATAAGCGCACATGAGGATACGAGTTGGAAATCTTGGGATACCAAAATCGCCCCAAGAATCGATACGAGGATTGCGGCATTGATGATGACACGCGATCTTCTTGGTCGTAGGAAACAGGAGTCGAAGATGTGATCGCGTCGCAATGCTCTGTTCCGCGCCGAGCGCGTCTAATCGAGAATCTAAGCGTTTCAACCAGAGCCGCATTCCGTCCAACACGTTCGCATCTTGCAGCAACGATACGAACTCGTCGTAGTTCGAACTTTTCTGCGTGATATCAAACGATAACTTCTCGGATATACTTTTACCCAAAGCTTCTGTAGACGATCGACTCTCTGTATAAACTCTCCAGAGTCTCTGAACGCGTTCGACTCGGTGGAGGTGTTGTAAGCGCTCTAAAGCTTTTTCTGGAGATTGTTGCACTCCGCACTTGGCGCGAATTCCTTTGCGAAAGAGCACGTAGGATCGTTTCATAGCCGCGCTGCGTAGCTTCTCTTCTAATATTTGAGACTTCTGCAATATTTTCTCCTTGTTGAAGTTCTTTTGCGCTTTTACTACGTCTTCGTGACGGCAATTGAACGCGTTTGCTTTTTCGCGCTTACTTTGAACGCTGAGCGAATGCAACGCCTCGGCGCGGGCGAGTTTTTGCTCCAAACACCTATTTCTGTGCGCAGCACTCTCCTCGCTGTCGATGTTAGCGTTTTTTTCTTCTTTCTCGACGTTGGTACGTGCATCCTCCCATTCGTTAGAGTCAAAAAATAGACGTCTTTTCGGTTTTTGCGAATAACGCGAGGACGAAAAATTTTCATCGTTCTCATCCACGAGTTGTCTTGTCATCGATGTTGGACGTCCTCCATCAATTGGAGGCGAAGGAAAATTCTTAGAGTTGGAATTCTTCTTCCTTCGCCGAGGAGGCGAGGACATGCTCGACGCTTTTTGCACCGTCCATTCAAGAAAAGCCTGGACGAATGAGAGAGATGAATGCACAGCGTTAGTGTTTTATCCAAGAAGAAGAAGAAGAAGAAGAAGAAGAAGAAGAATGAATTCAAGAACTCTTTACCTGTCGCTTCAATTGAGCTTTTGCTAACCGGTGCTCGAACGACTCTGACTTTCTCTGATGCTGCTGATTATGGTCTAATCGAGACTTCAGACGATCTGGGAGTAGGAATTGAAAATCAGCCATCTTTCTCTTCCTCTTCGTGCTTTTTTAAAGGACTGACAAGACTTCGCGCGCGCGCGACCGAGAGAGAGAGAGAGAGAGAAGCAAAAGTGAAGAATTGAGAGGGAAGTAATGGATTTTTGCATTTTTCGATTTTCGCGGCAAAAATTCTCTTCTTATTTCTCAACCACCACACCCAATGAATTAACAGAGATGTCCATACCTTCGCTCGCGTCCTTCTCCTCCCTAAACACAGGGAGTGACCGCTCCCGGACTGCGCGTGATTTCGTATCATCTTTTTCTCCTTCTTTAAAATCACAGAACAAAAAGACGACGACGACGACGGCGATGCTGTTGAAGACGATGAAGAAGACGAAGAAAACAGACGAGGACAAAGTTGAAAACAACAACAGAAGAGGGCAAAGAGAGCGAAGGAAGGTGCTCAAAGCCGAAAATTCGTCGCGAAGAGACTTCGTGTCGTGGATGACGCTGCTATTGGCTCACAGCAACGCCATGTTTCTTCAAACAGGACAGAAAATATCAGCTTTTGCAGAGCAACAACAACAACAACAACAACAACAACAAACTTTCACGCAAAGGTTTCCGACGCTTTTCAAGCCTTTTCTCGGTGAAGGAACGAAGAAAACAATAAAGACGACGTTGGTAGAAGACAGATGCTGGGCCTTGGAACAGACAATTGAATTAGGACCTCTAGAAACGCCTTTGCGGTGCGTTGTCGTTCGCTTATCTTCCGGCGACTTGTGGGTGCACAATCCGCTCGCGCCGACTGAGGAATTTTTCCAACTCGTCGAATCTTGCGCCGCGGATGTAGGTGAATATGCACCATCGTCATCGTCCGCTTCTTCATCTTCTTCAGCTCGCGTAGCTTCGATAGTAGTACCGACATATGCTTTAGAACACAAAATATTTGCCCGGGATGCTCACGAAAGGTGGCCCGAGGCTGAAATATGGGTCGCTCCTGGCCAGTTTTCGTTCCCAGTCGAGAACGTCTCCAACGCGTACGTCTACGGCACAGAATCAAACGTGTTTGTTCTCTCGGAATCCAACGATGAAGCGCGAATGGCAACGAAACAGCCAGCGTGGAAAGACGAAATCAACTACGAGACTCTCGATGTTGGTGCGTTTAACGTCGCGAATAAAAATATTCAAATAAAGGAGTGCGCATTTTTTGATGTCAAAACTGGCATGTTGATTGTCACCGACGCGCTCGCGAAGATTCCCTTGACGCCGCCGGTCTTATCTTCGAAAGAAGAACTTCTCCTCGTCTCGAAACGATCGACGAAAGATCCTCAACCGGATGATACGCCGGAAAACGTTCTCGCGGGTTGGAAGAAAACAGCGCTGCTCGTATCTTTCTTCTTTCCAGAACACGAAGAATTGGTTTCGCCGAGTGAAGTCGTTTGGACCGACGGATGGGAAACGAATTTTGAGTCCATATCGAATCGTTTACTCGTACCTCCGGTCGTTCGGACGCTTCTGTATGCGCAAAACCCAAGAGCAGTTCGTAATTGGGTCGATCGCGTGAGCGCACGTTGGGGAGAATCTATAAAGAGCATCGTTCCGGCGCATTGGGATGCTCCCATCGATGCAAACGTGGATGAATTTAGAAACGCGTTTCGATTCCTCGAGGATGATCGCACAGATCCGTTTCTCGATGGAGATCTGAAGCGCGGATTAGCACCGATAGCAAAAGCAATTTTGAAATAGTCCAATAGTGATCGTTGTAGTAAATTCCAGGCGTGCCGGCCAGCGCGTGTAATAATTATAGTCAGATGTTTTTTTTTTACAAATTGCTGTACGTTTTTATTCCTCTGCTTCTCTTACTCTCCGCGTTCCGCGTTGCCTAAATATGCCGGTTCACTAGGCGCATACTTCACCGTCTCTAAACCACCACTGGAATACTTTGTACTTAAGTCTGCCGTAGAAACCTTCTGGTCGGAGGGAAGTATTTCGTACGCGTCGATATATTTCCCAAACGGTTCCACGAACGTCTTCTTCGTGTGTTCTATTAAGCCATCCGTGCTCATCATTTTCTTCGCAAACTGCGTCGCGCGTTTGGAAATAGACGCGCATTCGTCCGGATTTTCCTTGGCCCAGTTCACCCGTTCTTCTAAATTTGAAAGATCCTCGTCGAGAGGAATATAATGCACCCACGGCTGAATGTCGTCGTAGAACGAATCTCGCATCGGCGTTTCGTGATGAAACAGAACGCCAGGCATGCCAAGAAACCAAAGGGTAGATTTCCACGAAGTACCGCCTCCACCTCCAAAGTCCGCGAGATACTTGTAATTTGAGTAATCGCAAGCGTCCATCTCGTCAGAGGAGAAAAGATTGAATTTATCGTCGATGCAGGAAGATTGCGGCGCGTGTTCGTTTCTGTCCGTAAACTTTATGTCGAAACTCTCCGGATTCAACGACCCGAGTACGGCGGCGTACAATCGCGGTGGAACTCGCTTTTCCACCGTGCTCGCCGGCGACGAGTGCAACACGGCATCTATGATTGTAGACCGACTCGCGTGGCACAGCCCGAGTTGGTGCAAAAACTCAAATCCACTCCCAGTTCCGACACTTTCGTACTCTGAAAGATATCGCCAATCTGATCCTCTCCAAACCAATTTTGGAATGAGCGAGTTGTACTTATCTATTCTTGCCGCGTTGCTATCGTACGTTTCGATGTACATTCTATCTCCCGAGCATTGCGATGGTGACGAAAACCAGTCGCACTGAGCGTATTTATCTGGGTTATATGCGTGCGCGATGCACGGGGCGAGCGGCAACGTCGGCGCTTGTAATAATCCAGCTATCTTTGTTGGGTCCTTCGGTATCGTTCCAAAGGTGAATATTGGCGACGGCATAGAGCCACATCCGCTACTCGACCCAGCGCACGGGTTCTGTGGGTAGTCTTGCGTCGCCCAACCCATATGGAACGGTCGGTTCTCAGCATTCGACGCATCGAATCTATCGGCAAACTCAGTCGAAGCGACGGCGTATAAAAAGTCAACCGCGCCCGATGATCTGTCGTCCACATTCAACTCCTTGTCGACTTGTTTGAGAGTCCACATGGTGAACTCGTATTGCGGCGTCCAGCTTAGTATGTGCATTGGCATTCGCGGTTGTTCTGGAAGAAGCATCGTTCGCGAATCCAAAATATCTTTATACGATAAGGAACTCGGTATGTGATAACTGTTCCCAAGTTTTCCTTCTGCCTGTTTGTTTTTGTTTTTGTTATCATCGTTGTTGTTCACGACGTAATTCTTAATCTTATTGCCTTTCTTGTTACCGCCAACATTGGTTCGTCTCAGAGAGAAGAACGTCGTGAGAAGTTTGTTCGTCGTCGACGTCGACGACGATGAAGACGAGTTTTCAGCTGCCCCCGTGTGTTTCGTGTAGAAATGTGTTGGTGGAGGTAAAGACATCGCTCCGATCGTCACGGAAAGGAAAAGCAACGAAGCTAAAACGCTCATGCTAAAAACATTGTGCCACACCGCGTTTAAAAACGCATCCACGCCGAAGTAAGCGCTCCAGCTCGTGTACTTGTTGTTGAGTATCAAAGATTGCGATTCCGGCGAGTGCGTTTGGCTGTACCTCATTTTACTCTCTCTTTTGCCTCCGTCCTCTCTGATTTCAATTCTTCTTCTTTTACTGTGATGATAAAAGAACAGACGCGACTCTTTCACTTGGCGATCAATGCGACGTTCTTCGTCTGTTCTTTCTCGGAAAGTTCTATCAAAAGAGGTACGAGAGATGAGCGCGCGCGCAAAAGCGTGGCGTCCTGATTTAAAAGTAAAGAACTGTAGCAGAGATCTTTTTTTTATATCGAAGAAAAGAGAGAAAGGGTGTTACATTTTTCTCTTGCTTTCTTGCAAAACGACGGGTGGAGAGTTCAAGAAGAAGACTGCCTGTTGTTTGCCCGCATTCGCGCCACCGCGCGTGTTGTGTTTTATTATTTGAACACACGCAACAACACGAAGAAAATGGTAAACTTGGACGAGGAGAATCTCGCCACCACGAGCACCGGTGATAATGGTACTCCCGCGACGACGACGACGACGACGACGATGATGATGACTAGAAAAGAAGAAGAAGTCAGTCGGGACCAACGAGAGAAACAGATGCGAGAGAGGTTGAAAGCGCAAGCGTATTTAGGTGAACAACATTTCCTTGCCGAACACAACCGGAGAAAAGACAACAAGAAATATAGCGATAATAACGATTGGTTCTCAACTGAAGACGAAACGTTCGTCGTCGCCACGAAAGCGTCCAATCCAAAATTCCCACCGAGCGCTTTCGCGCAGTTTTCAGAAAACGAAAACGTCGTGCAGAACAACGCGAGAGAACGACGACGAGATGAACACCAGCACCAGCACCAGCACCAACAAAAAATAAGAACCACAGCGACACAACATAAACAGTTGTACTTCTCTCCGCCGCAAAATTTGGAAGATATACAAGGAACCTTGCCCTCGCAGAACGGCGTCGCTTCGCACATGGTGTGCCAATGCGACGAGGCGAGTCAATACGTCACCATCAAACCAGATGCGCGCGGAAAGTGGGAAGGCGAAGGCGGGAGGAAACAGTACGCCCAGAGGTGTCCAGTTCACTTCCCTTTCGCGTGGACATGGAAAGGGGACGTGAACACTGGACCGATGAAAGGCGAGGCTTGGATGTCTGCCGCGCGGATGCGTGATCAACGCGCGAAGGAGGTTGCGTGGGAAGCGCGGGAGTTAGAGCGACGAAGACTCGCGCTTAGGAGTATTTACGATAGAGAAAACAAACATCACCCGATGAATTACGAACTAAAAACCGAGACCAATGAAGGACACGGCGAAGAAGATTTTGAAAAGTGGAAAGATAAGAAACACATGCAGCGAGAAAAACCTACCATGTTCACGAGAGTTGTGGACGCGTTGGAATCAATCGGTCACAATCTTTTCGGCGACGACGATGGCGACGAGTATTACGACGACGACGACGATGAAGGAAGAACACGAAGAAGGAACAACGAAAAGATAGTTCGAGACGTACATAACGCGAGAGAATTTGCGCAGTTTGTCAGAGATGAGGGCGCTTTGAAGTACCTGTCGTCGAATTCGTCGTCACCTAGAAAAATTAGTGAAAAAGTAAACAAGAATCCAAATGGAATCGTCGACCGGTCCATGAAACAGCGGTTGCTCGACACCTCAAAAAGTTCCGTCAGATTCTCGCAGTTAGAAGGTGAACCCAGCTACGTCGTGTACGAAACAAATTTCAATTACTACGTAGTCACGCACGATGCGAGCTTGAGTAATTGGATTTACGCGAAACTCGATCGGACGAGTTCACGAATGCGAGTCGAAGAAGGCGGGCGGAAGAGAACGGAGGCAGAAATGAACGCGTTTTTTCGAGAGGTAAAAAAGAACGAAGGCACGGTAACTAAACTAAGCGCCGGTGCCGGTTTAGTCGTTTTCATTGAATTCGCCGGGCAAGAAGAAGGGTTGACGGTAGATTCTGTTGAAGTTGAAGACGCGTCAAAGAATCCGGAGGGTATTATTTTGCGCGATGAACTCAAATTTCGAGAAAAAATGCGGCGAATGCAAGAATTCAACTTGAATTACTTACACATTGAGCGTGTATATCCGGACAAGTGGGGTGCAAATGGAGCGCAGTTTGGCGTAAAGAAGGATTACGTCGTCTTCAGTGGTGCGGATAGCGTGCGAGTTCCGAGCAAAGCAAACGCCGAGCGGGCCGCCTTGATGAACATGCACCTAACGGTTAAAGCAGCTGATTTCGCAGAGGAATCTCGTTTACAAGCTAAAGATCGTGAGGAAGTTTTTAAAGCGCGTCTTTTAATAAACGGTGGAGAAGTTCTCGATCGGCATTCGGGGAGTGGATCGAACCAAAAGTGGGTATATAAAAATGGTCGAAAGTTGAAAAAAATAGCAAACGCAAAGCCAAAGCCACCGCCGTCGTATGGAAACAAAGATTTCAGGGGTAATGGTCCCGTTGTCGACTCAAAATCTTCGTCATCTACGAACAGCGTAACGAACACGCTGATCGGATCGCTGGAGCAATCGTTGTTTGGTAAACAAATCGCCGACGAACTTTTAGAAGAAGACGACGAGCTCTCCTTCTGGGAAGGCACGCCCGTAGGTGTTCGGATTTTACCAGACTTTGTCGCGCACAGTTACATCAAACCTGGTGACGTTCGAAAAGTCAAGAGATTGAACATGCAAATCTATCGAACGAAACTTTTGTCCGAAACGGAATCGATTGCAAACTTTTTTGTGCCTCTTCTCGAGACGGTGTTGAAAGCGGTTTCGCCTCGGTTTCTGAAGATGAATAATAATAACGATGAATACGTAAAGAAAGATGCCAACGCCGACGAAAACACCGCCGAAGCCGTCGAATACTTAGACGAGGACGAGATTGATATCGTGCAAAAGTATCTGTACTCAGATTCAAGAATACCTTTGGGAACGCGATTGGTAAAGTTGCGTTTCCGAAGCTATTCCAGGCACGAAAGCGATCCGATTCGCGTTCAATGATGATGGTACAAATAGTTTTTTTACAAGTGATAGTAAATCCTTTAGTGATTGTGATAATAATCAAGCGCTCTTGAGTGATAGCAGCACTCGCATTTATTGTTTTCACCCTCCTGTTCGCTGACGTTGTCGCTTTTTGACGTATTCAGAATAGAGCGGAAGCGAATCGTAATTGAAAAAATCTTCCTCGTCCTCTTCTCCTTTTTCGTTCTGTTTTTGATTTTTGATGGATGAAAGCCTTTTGTTTACTTTTCGTCGTTGTAACTTGATACTGAGCTCGTCAACTTCCCGTCTTAAACGTCTATTCTCTTCCTCGGACGCGTGCACTTTATCCAACACGATTTCGAGTTCCTCCGACCCGTGCGCACGCGCATTCACGACGTCGCTTTTTTGAAGCATTAATTTTGTGCCTTCACGACGATGTTGATGTATTTGCTCAAACCTGTGCCAGAAAGATTGCATTTCCGAGTCGAAAGAGATCTCATCGTGTCGCGAATGCGAATGATGTTCTCCAGACATGCTGTTATTCCCTTCTTCGTTTTCTTCTTCTTTTATCTCCTATCATTTTTATTATTAGTGCACGTTGTGTATTCTTCTTCTTCTATTGAAAGTGTGACTTGTGAGTAAATGACGCTTTTTCTTCTTCTTCTTCTTCTCAAAAAACACATCATCATGAAAAAGCTCCATAAAAATTTCGAGAAAGCAGATGATTTCCTCCCTCGTTCAAGGCTATGGAAGCGAGGACGAGGAGAGCGAATCAGACAAAGATAAGAAGGATGATAAAGAGAAGAAGACTCACAGAGAAAAAGAAGAAGAAGAAGAAGAAGAAGAAGACGATATTGGTAGGGAGCGGCGACGACGACAACGTCAACGTCCACTCAGCGTTCCTTCCACGTTCGAAAGTAGCAGAAGAAGGAATAACAACAAGAAGAAGAAAAACGAAGAAATAAATACGGAGATACAAGCGCGCGTGGAGAAGTATTTAGAGGCGAAAAGAACGACTCGACTGAATATAAACAGTCAACTGAGAGGACCGAAAGGTTTCCGCAACCCCAACTTTCTTCAATCTGTCGTTGAACACTTTGGTGTGGAGCAAGATGGAAGTGAACTCCCAGGACGACGAGAACAAAAAAAGCAAGAAGAGGAAGAAGACTCGTACGAGAAAATAGCAGCGAGGCAAAGAGCCGAGGCGGAAGATAGAACTAGAAATAGAACGAATATAAGTTTCGTCCAACAAAATGAGGAAAATTTTGGAGGTCCAGATGCACAGGAGCTGATAGATAAGGCGAGGGAGCAAGCCCGAATGCTAAACGCGAGGATGGCCGCCAAAGGACAAAGGTGATGGTAAAATTGATGATGACGAAACTCTCTGCTTGCTTTAATCTTATTGATTGTACTTTAGTAGTATTGTTATTGCTGATTGTAGTAAGTAGCTGTTTACTCTCTAATGCTTCCTAGGTTGCTTTCGTTTCATCATCATCGTCTCTGACTTTTTCTTTTTCTTCATCATCACCCGAGTCAACCAACGCGGTCCCTGGATGTTCGCCTTCTTGAGGAACCCACAAACCACTGTCAACCATTCTTCGCATGTAAAACTTGGCATCCTTCATAGAAAGGCCGTTGACGTATTCACGAAGCGCTTCAACGTCACCGGACTCAAAAGCTGTTTGCATTTCTTCCGGCAAGCTCTCGAAAACTTCAATCGGATTGAGGCCTCCTGGTCCTAACGGCGGATTTTCTATTTCTTCTACTCCTGTTTGGGTGGTCCCTTCCACTTTTTTCGCTTCTGCTTCTTCTTCCATTTTTTTCTTTTCCGCGCGTTCGATGAGCTTTTCGACGTAATCCATCTCGGCGAGCTCATATTCGTGCAGAACTTTTTCCTCGTTTTCCAGTAAACGCACGAAAAACGGTTTGTATTGGTCCAACATAGTTCTTTTATTCGCAGTCGCAAAATCGGAAATAGATTTCAGCGCGAAACCGGCTTTGGCCGTACTAAGTACCTTGTCTCGACCAACAACGCCGTCCATTTCTTCATACAGAGCTTTGAGCAAGAGATATCCGAGCGCGTGTTCGCACA
>Ga0209091_10000972_pt1 | contig 26434 bp, 13 predicted proteins | sample ArcticOcean_MG_C_6_FD_187438 | JGI IMG/M metagenome (GOLD analysis project Ga0209091, IMG submission 187438) | Marine microbial communities from western Arctic Ocean - ArcticOcean_MG_CB8_128 (SPAdes) (version 2) | ecosystem: Environmental > Aquatic > Marine > Oceanic | place: Arctic Ocean...
TGCTGTTGTTGCTGTTGCTGAGCCCAAGCCTCTTGCTGCTGTTGTTGCTGTTGCTGAGCCCAAGCCTCTTGCTGCTGTTGTTGCTGTTGCTGGGCCCAAGCCTCTTGCTGCTGTTGTTGCTGTTGCTGAGCCCAAGCCTCTTGCTGCTGTTGTTGCTGTTGCTGAGCCCAAGCCTCTTGCTGCTGTTGTTGCTGTTGCTGAGCCCAAGCCTCTTGCTGTTGTTGTTGCTGTTGCTGAGCCCAAGCCTCTTGCTGCTGTTGCTGCTGTTGGGCAGGCTGAGGTGTCTGAATCCCTGCTCTAATTGGTTTTACTGGCTTGGGCAAAGCCATTTTTTCAGCAACCTCGGGATTTGATTTTAATTCTTCAAGTGTTACTTGCCCATCGCCATCAATATCCGCTTCTGCGTGAATTTTTGCTGCATCTTCCAGTTCTAACCCTGTAGCTTGAGCCACTTCTTCTATCGATAGGCCGCCGCTATTATCCACATCAGCGGCTGCAAATGCGTGTTCAAGAGTGGATTCTGTTTCAATTTCGAGTTCTAGTTCAGGTTCAAGTTCAAGTTCCGGTTCAGGTTCTGGTTCAGGTTCTGGGTCGGATTCTGGTTCGACCATTCCAAAAGCGCCAGCAAAAGCATCTTCGGTTTTCTCGGAATCTTTACGAACATCGGTTTGGACCTTCGGTTCCTCTATCTTGGGAAGCGGGACAATAGTCTCACTTGGTAATGACACTGCCAATTCGGCTGTTGGAAGTGGCACTGCTACTTCCTCTATTGGAAGCGGTACTGAGATTGGCATTACAGGTTCAACCTTTGCAGGTTTAGGCTCAACGATTTCCGCTTCTATCCTTGGTGCAGGAGGAGCATATGCTGTTTCAACTTCACTTGCAACCGCGCTGCCACTTGCCAGACTAGCAATTGGAGTGACATGGCCTGCAACATCGAATGCTGCTTGTATTTCTTGGGAAAGCGAAAGTAAAGCATCTTTATTCGCTGCTGGGTTAGACATCAATGATTCAACCCCTCTGAGATACTTAGTTGCCTCACCTTCCCCTCCGGTTTGGTGAGCGATTGCGAATAATTTGAGTAATCGCATTGGATCTGCGATTTCACCCAATAATGTTGCATCACTATCCGTGAATTGGCCTTCATTAATTGCTAGTGATAATTGTTCAGGTAATGACATCACACCGAGATGACCTGCAACTAGGAAGTAAATTTCACCGCCCTCGCAAGATAATCTTTGACTAGCTAGTTCGTAATCGAAATCTCCCGGCTTGAGAACTAAATCTGATAGTAATGTGAAAAATTTCTCAAACGCATCAATACGAGACATCTCCATCATCTGATGAAGCGTATCCGATGATTCGAATACACCGAAATATGCAGCGGCCTCATCGACCTCAATGCCATCTGGCATTGATACATCTGCAATATCATCAACCATGATTTATCTCTCCTCTTCCAATCCCAACGGTCTGCACTTATTGAGCCTGATGCCTTGCATAATCCCTCATTGGTTTGATAGGTCGATAATGGCTCTTGATTGTGGAGCCGACCAGCCTGTCGTCTGTAGTTGCATAAGGATGGCCCTCTCTGTATCCCCATCCTTCAAAGCGCTCTTGGTCCAATCAACAGCAGCAACTCGGTCTGCTAATTCGTGTTTAGAGAATAAATTTGGATCGATTTGTAATTTGGTTTTACGAACTTGCCCCTCGCCTACAGGCTTACGCTTTGCAACCTTCTTTCCTCGAGCTGGACCGCTTGGGTCAGGAGATGCTGGGCCTCTGGTAGGACCCGAGGTTCCTGGTGGGCCACGACTTGGACCTCCGGGCCCGCTTGATGGGCCACGACTTGGACCTCCGGGTCCGCTTGATGGGCCACGACTTGGACCTCCGGGCCCGCTTGATGGGCCACGACTCGGACCTCCGGGTCCGCTTGATGGGCCACGACTCGGACTTGCACCAGGAGGGCCTCTACTTGGTTCTCTCGAGGGTGATGCTGATCGTCCGGGAGAACTTGGCGTGAAATCATCTTCATCTTCATCCCAATCATCGTCGTCTTCCTCATCGAAATTTAAATCATCTCTGCCGCGCAGTTTGGTAACTATAATGAATAGCAATCCCAGAATTGCTAAACCACCGACTCCAGCCAATGTAATGAATAGTGTTTGTTCCATTCCCATAATCAATTCTGCATCTGTATCTGGTTCTACTTGAGTCTCTTTCTTACAGCCACTTGGATAGACTTCAGCACCCGCTACAGTATTTTGACAAGCATCTACATCATCCATGACACCATCGTTATCTGAATCTGATTGATAATCCGCACAACCAAAATTGGCTCTTGCTTGCCCGATACGGTCACCCGCTGAACTGGTTTCCAAACACTGATCGGCGTCGGTTCCGTCTGGATTGTCACCCCAATCGTCGAGGTCTTTATCTTCCCACTGAGTAGGATTTGCAGGGAATTTATCATCACCAAGAAGGTCGTGGTAGCCATCGCCATCTGAATCTAAGCAACCATATCTAGATTTCATGTTAGAAGTGCCCGCAACCAATGGACAATCATCTGAATTGACAGCATCTGGGGCTTGTGAATCGCCATAGCCATCTCCATCCATATCTTCCCATTGGGTTGGGTCAAGTGGGAAAGCATCGCCTTCGTGAGTATCGTTATCTGGATTGTAAGTGTATGGCCCTTGGTGACCGTCATTATCAATGTCCTCTGCTAAGGCCGCTTCATCAAGACAGCCATTTGCATCAACTGGAATACCAATCTCTGTATCTGGGCAAGTATCATTCAAATCACTGACCCCGTCACCATCTGTATCTTTCTGCGACAGATTACATCCATTCTCATCGATAGATAATTCAGGATTTGAATCTGGACAGATGTCGATTGGGTCATTTACTCCATCACCATCAGTATCGACTTCACTCTGGCTTTCAGAACACCCTATACTGTCAACTGAATCTTCTACCGGAGTATTTGGGCACATATCTTCAGCGTTTGAAACCGAATCTTGGTCTGCGTCCTTTTGATAATCTGAACATCCGATTCCATCGACCTCTCGGCCAATTTCAGTATTTGCACAATCGTCGAACTCATCTGAAATACCATCTTGGTCAGTGTCGATAATATCACCAATAATAGGACATCCTTCTCCATTAGTACCATTGAATACTCCGAAATCATATGGGCATCTATCAGGATTTGTTCCTGATTGGCTATCTCCCCAACCATCTCCATCTGAATCATCAGATTGGGTGTAATCCTCAGGGAATGCATCAGCAGAATCTTCTCTGCCATCACCATCGGTGTCAGTGCATCCATAATATGCAACGATTTGGCCTAATGAGTCTACTGAGGAGGTTGAGTTTCCGGCTAGGTTTGGACAATTATCTAGAGTTAATCCGGCTCGGTTTGATACAACATCAAGCCCTGTTCCATTATCTAATGCTGTCCAATTATTTGGATAGCCATCGTTATCCGAATCATTTGCTGCAGATGGATTGTTAGGGAATTTATCTGGTAATGTTGCATCATCCGATGAATTGTCACCATAGCCATCACCATCACTATCAGCCCATTGAGTGCCATCTAGAGGCCACCAATCTGCACCATCTGCTACGAGCCATGCACGTGAAGTATTGAAATCCGATGGGTCTGAAGCGCCATCACCATCGGAATCGAGGCAACCTAAGCGGTCACGCCAAGAGAATCCTTGAATCCAGAAGCATTTGTCACCGAATTCGACATCGGACTCATTGTCACCATAACCATCTTCGTCGTCATCTTCCCATTGCATACGATTGTATGGGAATAAATCGGGAATACTTGTTTCAACTTCACCTAATACTGTAACATTACAGCAATCGGGGCCGTGGTTATCTCCGAAAGTGTCTCTATCGGTGTCAAGTGCTTGTTTCCAATTAGTAGGGAATCGGTCTCCTATAACCCCATCGTCGACCCATCCGTCCTGGTCATAATCCTCACACCCAAACTGGCCCCACCATGAAGTGCCATCATCATTTACACAATCATCGGATACATCTGACCAACCATCTCCATCATAGTCACCACAACCACTCCTATCGAACTTGGAAGTTCCAGGGATAGCCGGGCATTCATCTGGAGATGGCCCTAATGGATTATCTCCATAGCCATCATTATCTGAATCGGCCCATTGGTTACCAAGTCTTGGCTTATCGTCATGTGAATCTGGAATCAAATCCCTATCTTGGTCACTAACAAACCTCATCGCATAGAAATCATTGGTCGAGGATTGTGAGTAAGCAAACATCAATTTGCCATCCGCGCCCTCATCCAAAGGAACTGGAGAATTAGTGATTATTGCAGGGAATGTTGTGGAAACTACAGGCGTTTCCATGATACGGGTAGTATTCATTGTTCCTGAAGTCCACACCAACTGATCGAATTCATTTGTACTGGTAGCATGCCAACGATAACCGGCAGCAAGAACTTCATAACTAGAATTAGTATCTGGTATATCCATTAAGTAATGAACCCAAGAACCAGCTCCGTCCTCAATTAGCAGCCCCTGTACCGTATTATTTGCATCGAACAGTATCAACTGGCCCTCCATGGCTAAACTATGTCCTTCTGTCTCTCCTAATAGCCACAATTCTTTTGCAATTGACCAATTTCCTCCAGTGGCTAATCTTTCAAAGACTGTTAGTTTGTCAGAATCCATAAGGGATATGACCCATTTTTCATCTAACTCTGTAAGTTCAAATGATGAACTCAAATTTGCATTAACCAAATCAGTAACCGTGGTAGTACTATTTTGATATTCGACTATCTGAAGCATAGTAGAATTATTTGAAACTGCAATTTGTGCAAATATAAGTGCATCAGAACCATCCCAAATCGTATCAAAGTCGTCCCCGATAGTTGTATTCAGAATTGAAACTTCGTCCCAAGTTCCATTCAAGGTTGCAAGTCTGACCATATTGTCGTCATCATCAACATATACCATTCTAGATATATCATCTGAATCCACATGCATTTGGATTGGATATAATATGTCAATGCCGCTTCGTACTGTCGTTGTAGTAAATTCAGTTGAATTTTCTTCGGTATAGAAAATTGAAGAATAATCAGGAGATGCGTGTCCTAAGCGTTGCAATCCATTGGAATCTAATGCCGAATCCATCTGCTTGCCAAGCCCATTTACAGAACTTAAAGAATAATCCAGTGCAGTATTACCGGTAACTGTTAGAGTCATCAATTCATCAGATGAATGGAATAAAATCAGTGGTTGCCCGGAACTCGAAATACCAATATTTGCAGTATCTGCAGAGGCTAAGTCGCGTGTAATCCAACGCCCAGAAGGAGTGCCATCAGGCGTGTGTTCCATCAATAGCAAACTTGAATCTGATAACATTGTCATGATTGAAGGACTTCCCCTTAACGGGGTATGCATTTCGATTGAAATCACCGGTTGGTCGAAGTCAAAATCAACGAATTCCCAATCGCGCTCCGACATTATAGTTAGTACTGGTCCAAAATTTTCACCACGTGTCAAGTCCCTAGAAGAATAGAGGATTTCTTTCATCCCGTCTCCGTTTAGGTCCATACCAGAAAGCAAATTTAATCCAACATTTTCCCCACTGGAACCTTGTGCGAATAATTGGACATCCATTCTTGGGCCATTAGGCGAACCAAGATAGAGGTCGACATTACCTGACTTTGTATTTGAGGGGGCCATTAACATAAAGTCGTCAAAACCATCTTCATTAATATCGCCAGCTGGAGAAATCGATTCTCCGAGCAAAGCGTTATTTGCAACTCCTTTCAAGGTTCCATTTGCAATCGGTCCAGAACTAGACCCTTCCCAAATATGTACTTTACCAGAATGATAAGGAACAGTATTCGCATATAATTCACTAATCAGAATATCATCATACCCATCATTATGGATATCTCCTACAAATGCCATTTCTATACCATACAACTTTCCTGTGTCAAGCGGCGCGTGTGAATTAAATGGAGTTGCAGCGATACCACTCGAATTACCAAAGAAAAATTCCACAGAAGAATAGCCTATTGGACTATCTGTGCTATCTGTATTCGATACAACCATGTCTAGGAAACCATCGCCATTCATATCACCATTGCCAATAACTTGGCGGCCAAACATTGTTCCGGATTCGGTTTGAGTAATATTTGCATGATGAATCATTGAAGTCTGATTTCCTTTGAAAACAACGACCATACCATTTTTGTTATAATTTGGATTTCCCGCATCTTCTTCAATCATCTTATTGGCTACTACGGCTAAGTCTGTGCAACCATCCGATTCCACATCTCCAAGTGAAGTGAGTGACCATCCGAGGTTATCATCATCAGCACTGCCATTCATTTCCCACCATGCATCGGTTGAAATTCCAGATGAAGAGCCTAGTCTAATCGAGATATGTCCTGAATTGTTGATTGCTAGCCCTGGTTCACTCGATGCAATATCATCAATACCATCACAATTGAAGTCGCCTATTGCCAATCCGGTTCCTAACATTGAATCGCTAAATGAACCAACTAAGATTCTATCAGCCAATACACCTGGCCCATCGGGAGACCCGTAATGAATAGAAATCGTCCCGTTGCCATCAGGGTCTGTATAGATTAAATCGTCTTTGCCATCCCCATTCAAGTCGCCACTATCGACGATTCCTTCCGCTGAATCATCATCATAGTTGATGGTCCACTTTGGTTCTGGGTCGATTCGACCTGTGTCCTTACCCGCAAGGCTACGGAGAAGTGAAATTGAATTATTACCCAATCCATCAGATTTGGAATAAGTAATCTGCTCGATATTATTCGAATCCAAATCCATACCAATAGCCGAACTGACTGTACTTCCACGAGCCAGTACTTGACGAACTTCGATAGTCTCGTTAAATTTGATTAAACGTACTTCTCCTTCTGCACTATTTGTGTACACGACATGAATCATGTCATTGGAATCGATTGCCATTTCAATATCTTGGCCGATTGGGCCGTCATCTAGAATGGTCTGATTCCAATACACTTTGTTAAACCATACATGATGCAATGCCATGTCAACATCTTGGAACATGATCTGAGTCTTAGAGTCTGAATCCATTGACATCGTTAAACCGCCATTGAAGACATCCTCAACGATTGTTCGTAAGTGCCAGGTTGGTTCTAGATACACTGCATTTACTTCAGCCAAACGAGCTAATCGTAAATCATCTCCAACATTGTAGATGATTTGAATGCGGTCTTGTTTACCGATTGCAATTGCACACGTATCGGTACTCTGCGTACTTAGAGTTTCGACCAGAAGCGTATCGTATGAACCAAAGAGGTCGAAGGTGTGCAGGTTTACATCTGAACCATTTATTGAACAAGCCAAACCAATTCCATCTTCGGTTACAATCAGATCCATTGTTTTGTTTGAACTATCATTATGCTTAGTTAAATCCCAATAATCTAAAACCGATTCACCGCGAACATCCCAATCCTTACCATCGACACTGATGACATCACCTTCAAGGTCGTGCCCTGAGCCGCTTGTCAAGTTGATAGATAGGGCTTCTGATTCCTGATTAAAAGATAACTCATCGTCAGGCAAAACAATCATCGGAGCGATGATTTGTATGAGGAATATAGCAGATATCGCAAGTGGGATACCCTTGCTCCGCCATGTCATAATTACCATCACATCTACCGCCCTACATTACTATTCCCAAGTGATGATTACACGGCCCCCTTTATGGGGGCCGCAATATAAGAATTGGAGCGAACCGCTTGAAGAGTAGAATAATGTCCCCGCGTCATGGCCGACATGGTATTGATTGTGGCTAATGGAAATTGGCCAAGAAGTGAATTGATTGAGACCCTTTTAGAGGCTTCTGATTTCACTATCGCACTAGATGGAGCGGCTGATAGATTTGATTCATGGGATGTAGTTGTTGGCGACCTTGATTCGATTTTGAAACCTGAACATTCCGATGCTGATTTGAATCAGGAGAATACCGATTTAGCCAAGGCCCTAATGCTGTATGAAGTCGATGCTGTTGTTGGAATTTCAGGGGGCCGATTAGACCACCAAATTGCAGCCTTTACAGCTCTGTTCGAGACCAAATCAGATGCCATTCTATATTTCGACAACTGGAGAGCATGCAGAGTAGGGGAATCCGGGCTTGAAATCGAGTTAGAAAAGGGCTCGATTTGCTCGATAATGGCATTTGGAAAAGTCTCAGAAGTTATACTTTCAGGAGTCGAATTTGAATTGAACGGTGAAGATATTTCTACAGGAACACGAGGAGTCGGAAATAGAGTTACTGAAGGAGAGGTTAAAATCTCCCATAACGCAGGAGATTTACTATTTATTTGGGAGGGAAATGCGCCCTAATAAATTTGGAATAATCTTCATCACCATTCCAAGTTCTTGCTATTTCATCGACCCTTGAAGTTTCTATGGTCGATTTATATCCACCCCAATCTTCAATCAATTTTAGTTTCCATGCAGCTTTTGCTGAATGACCAGGGAATAATGTCCGCCACATATTTGGAATCCTTCCCGGTGTGATTAGGTTGACTTGATCAACAATTGAGGTTGTACATGTTTTCCCAAAGGTGTGATACCACTCTGGTGTTTCTGCAAGAGAATTTAATCGGTCACATAATGCATTGAATAGGGCCTTGTCTTTTCCAGGAGGCGTTTGAACTCTGAACAAGTGAACTTTGTGATTCCTACCATTTGTCCTAAGGTGAAGTGCATCACTTTCGGTGGCGACCAGTAAATACAACTCATATGCTCGCCACATACCTTGCCATGGGTCATACCTTTCGCCTACTTCCCTGCGGGTCTCGAAAGAGAAAGAAATGAATTGCCCATCACCAAATTCGAAGGTCAGCATTGTGTGAGCGAGAGCTTTGATTTTGTGGAAATGGTCGATTACATACCATACATTGGTTATGTCATCGGTATCCACTTTCGTATTAATCCAATTAGCGTCATAGCCTTGCTTGCCCTTCCAGGTGAAATCCCTGACATTTTTGAGAGTAGCTTTTGACCCTTTGTAAGTCACAGTACCATGATGTGCGCAATCTGAAACCCATTCCTTCTCTAGTCCAGGTTCTTGTGATTTGACATAAATATATCTTCTCCACAACCCCCTGATAAACAAAATAATCAGAAAGGACCCACTAAGAATCATCACCCAGAATGCAATATCACGAATCACTTTACCACCTCTTCCACATTAACGAAGATCGGTCCCACCAATCCAATTCGCCACCATCATGACGACGCCATAGCATCCCATTTTCATCTTCATGAGTAGGAAGTCCTTCGGCATCTGGCTCACCCATTTCATTGAGCATCGAGCCTACAAGTTGTTCATCTTCTGGGCCCTTCATCATTAGAACAAATACTGCGATTCCAAGAATCAATGCTAGAATGCCAATTCCAAATAAGCCCACTGTTGTGGTTTTTGTTTCATCTCCTTTTGAAAGGACAGGAGCATCTTCGTCGGTCACAATTTCAACGGATGGCAGGCGTATGAGCATGGCACCCCCTGTGGTTTTGATATCTTCATCATTAGTCACTGTGAGCAACACTTTGTACACACCAGAGTCCCATTTGGAGCAATCTAGAGTACTCGAATTTGCAGCCATTCCGATCGAAGGGGTAACTATCCAACTCTTTGTGTAATCGTCATGGACTTCGCCCGCTGCTTGTACATGGGTGATTGTACATGGAGTGCCAGCTAATGACTCATTTCCGTTTAATTCAATGGTGAAATGAGGAGGTGGTTTGTTGACAATCACCAACTCTAGGGTGTCTGAAGTTGTCTGGCCCAGACCATTCTGGTAAGTTTCGAAGACTGTGTAAATTCCAGCAGGCCAATTGCTACAATCCAATTTGTCATCCGTATCAAGAACCTTGAATGGAGTACCAATAATTGACCGGGTACCAATATGGTCCCAACGTGGCCCGGTTTCATCGATAAAGTCTCGACTAATCTCACAAACATCACCGGTCTGCATTATCTCTGAGCCAGATAGAACCAAGTCGATTGACGGAACCGATAGTGCTGGACTCAAATCGAATATCCCGATATTGATCGATTTCAGAAGACGGCCATCAGCATCACTAATTTCCAACATCAAACGGTGCTCTCCTCCGGCCCATGAATCATAGGTTAGTGAAGCATTTTCTTGGTTTTCGAAAGACATTAGAAGTTCTTCTGTTACTGTGAATCCAGAATGTTCTCCCATCAGTGTGAGAGTCAAATCAACCCATTGATTTGTGGAATTTATGACAACCACTACGCGAATCGCATCCATCATTCCATCTTGATTACTATCAAGACTATCATTTCTTAGAGCCACTAAATTTAGGCCTGCAGCAACGAAAGGGTCGGATTCTTCCTCTTCGGCAGAAACCTGACCAGCAAACGAAAGAGATAGCATCAAGGCAATCAATAGCCACTCACGCATCATCTCCACCTCCATCATCATTCGAAATTAATCCTTTTTCGAGCGCAGATACTGAACGAGATGAACGAACAATCATCGCAAGACCAGAAGAAACTAACATTGCGACTCCCAATATCATGTAAGAAAGCCAACTAGAAGCGGGGTCTTCACCCATGGTAGAGACTGCAGCATTCCAGCCACCATATTCGTCAGACCAGCCGTCACCGTCTTCATCTGGACAACCTTGAACATCTCTGGTTGAGGTTCCGGGAACCTCAGAACAGTCATCTCTTCTTGAGCCCATTCCAACATCACCAAATCCGTCCTCATCAGTGTCTTCCCATTGTAATCTATCAGTAGGGAAAGCATCGGCTTCACCCCATGGAGAGGCAAGCCAATTCTGTGATGGGTCGGACCAGCCATCGCCATCTGAATCTTTACAACCTAATCTGTCAAAGAAGGACTGTCCTCGCTCATTAGGACAAGCATCTCCTTCATGGCCTTCAGAATTATCCCCAAATCCGTCACCATCTGCATCACGCCATTGAGTCGGCTCGTGTAGGAATGAATCACCTAAATCGGACCAGCCGTCACCATCTGTATCATGGCAACCCCAGCGGTCTCCACCAGAAGTAGGACCAAGAGAAGTTCCGGGTACGTCAGGACAAACGTCTGCAGTTGTACCACTAGGATTATCTCCACGGCCATCACCATCTAAGTCATGCCATTGAGTAACATCTGCCGGCCATGCATCAGCCAAACCACCTGGACTAGCTAGCCAATGAGTTGTAGGATTAGACCAACCATCTCCATCAGAGTCTGGGCAACCCCAACGGTCCATTGCAGAGTTACCTTCGGTAGCAACGCAACCGTCGCCACGCCATGCCTCTCTCCAAGTCTCGCCATCGAAGTATTCGAGGTTATCACCATAACTGTCGTCATCGGTATCATGCCATTGACTTTCATCGTCAGGGAATGCGTCTGCGAAGCCATCAGGATGAGACCTCCACCAATCATCTGGATTGGAATAACCATCCATGTCGGAATCTAGGCAGCCAAATCTGTCAGCCCAACTTATCCAACCACTTTCGACTTCTTCAATCGTACTATGCGGGCAAACATCCCCTTCATAGCCAGAAATATCGTCGCCATAGCCATCACCATCTGTGTCACGATACTGGCTTGGAATCAACGGAAAGTCATCTATTTGTGTGGCCCCATATGATTGGTTATCACCCCAACCATCATCATCAGTATCAAGCCACTGTGAGGGATTATCAGGGAAATCATCTATCTCGGTGGCGCCTTCACTTTGATTGTCACCCCAACCATCATTATCTCGGTCTGACCACTGTGAAGGATTTGTAGGGAATGCGTCTGCACCGTTACCGGTAGTCCAATTTGCATCGGGGTCTGACCAACCATCGGTATCTGCATCGGGGCAACCAAAGCGATCTTCCATCGAATGTCCAGTAATGAAAGGACAAGCATCCGGTTGACTTGCATTATCATACCAGATTCCAATCGACCAATTCAATCGAGTCTCGTTCCAAGAGATATCTGCCCAGTTATCACCAAATCCGTCTTCGTCGGTATCATTCCATTGGCTAGGAACAAGTGGAAAAGCATCGGCTGAGCCATTAGGATGAGCAAACCAAGCCTCGACACCATCTAGGCCTCCAGGGTCTGCATCAGACCAACTATCGCCATCTGAATCTAGGCACCCAAAGCGGTCTGATGTGGAGTATCCTCTACTATATGGGCAATGGTCGGGTTCAAACCCGTTGATGTTATCACCAAATCCATCATTATCTGAATCCATCCATTGTGATGGCACGGTTGCAAAAGCATCAGCGCCATTGTTTGGTCCCCATCCTTCATCGGGGTCTGACCAACCATCAGCATCTGTATCATGACAACCTTTTCGGTCATTTGTTGAAGTACCAAAGGTCAAATCACAATCATCTTCGTTATCGATGAAACCGTCTTCGTCACTATCACGGTTATCCTGATTCAAAGAGGGGGTTAAGGTATAATCAACACCATCATTACACCAACTATCCTTGCCCTTGATTTTGACATGAATCCATCCTGCTCCTGGCATTGTTGTAGAAAGAGTGGTCGATGAACCACCATCATCCATAGCCTGACTAGCAACTTGTGAACCTGCACCATCATGAATTGAAAAATCGGCTTCCCAGCCATCGCCAGGACACCAAATCGCGGCATTACTCATCGAACCGGAAAAGCCAACTTGAACTATATCTCCTTTGTAAGCATAAATTTTCCACCAATCGATTTCATCATTAGGTGAACATCCATCATCATAGCAAACATAACCGTTGGTGGATACGCCATTTGTCAATGGATTAGCGTTTGTTATATCATCATCCGCTTCAACGAGTGGTAAAAAGGTCAACAAGGTCACTGCGAGGAAGAGTGCCACCCACTGCCTCGCGCGCATGTGCATGCATGAGAGGGTTTGGTTTTCAAGACAACGCCGGCACTTCAGATATCGGTAGCGATCCAAACCGGCCCGTGAATGGCATCATCTTCATCCAAAGGAATTAGATCTGGGACCTCACTAACCACGTTTGCTCTAACGAATTTTATGTATCGTTGCTCTTCATTATCCTCAAAGGGGTGAAGACCAATATTTTGTTGATATGCGATTCCCATCCAACTTCCATCAGGGCTGTGTACCGTCTCAAAGAAATCGTGTAATGCGTGTACATCACCGTTTGCTTGTTCGTAAGAAGTTACGGTATGTAGAGGGGTCGGGTCTGCGATAACCCATTCAAACTCATCACCAGAATGTGGCTCATAAATCGCACCTGCCATCAGATACCATTCATCGCCTTCTGTATAGCCATCTTCGCCATACTCCAATCCATACCAAGACATTGAAACCATGTTGTTTTCACTAATTGAAACGAATGGGTACATTGTGATACCACCTGACTCTCCCCAATCAGGAGCGATACTCCAACTTTCTCCCCATTCCTCACCATGGTCATACGATATGGCCATTCTCATGTCCCAAGCTCCTAAATCACCGCTTGGACAATCGGCCCAAACCACGACAACTGTACCCGCTTCATTGTTATTTACGACAGGATATCCTTCTGGACAATTTCCGTTTCGTGGACCGAGTTCCTTCGGTGCTGCCCAAGAACCATCTGATGGACCTGGTCCCGTTCCTCTTCCATAATCATCGCTGATTCTAATCTGTACATACCCCGAATTTGAATCATCATTTTCTTGAGCTACATAGACATATGAACCATTCTTTTCAGAAGAAACCGTGGACCAACCACCGGGCATAGCATAACATTGAGATTCGATAAAGGAATTGCCACCGTTTTCAGAATGATAATACCAGTATCGCCCAGAGTCTCCAGTACACTCAGGTGGAGACGCTCCTGAATTTCCAAGATAGTGAATTATTCCATCCCCTTGAGCGGCTACCCAAGGCCGGTCATCTGCAGCCATCGTATTCATTCTTTGACAGACCGAGCCCATCTCATAGGATTCGCCTCCTTCGGTGAACCGATGCCACCAATTATCCTCAAGAGTGGTGTCTAGGTAGTAAATTACGTCGTTTGCATCTACTGCAATATCACCTTCGTCGCCTAAGCATTCAGAGCCACCTCCCGTTACCGAGCCTATTGCTGAATTTACAAGATTGCCAGGTGTCGGCTCAAAACTGTCGCCATGTCCCCATGTCGTACCGTTATCGGTAGATATCCAGAACCAAGATGCCCAATAGTCCCATGAGGTCATTTCTCCATCTTCACAAGCATACCAAGTGTCAAGATTTCCACCTATAACTGGGGCGAACGGGTTACCCTCTCCTCCCCAGCGCAAATCTTTGTGGGCAGTGATTTGCATATTGCCCTTAGAATCGATGGATAGAGAGGGCTCGTATCCAACACCATAACCCGCATATTCAGCATCTTGACCATTATCCATGTCAATACACTCCTCATGACGTGGCATGTAAATTGGTTCATCAAACATGAGTTCTACTGGGTCGCCAGGAGAAAGCGGTTCGGTCATAGCTAATTTTTGGTCATTGAGTATTTCGCCGAGGCTTACTGCTAAAATCAAAAATGCTACGGATACTGCAAAGGTAATCCCAAGCATTCCATTTAGCATATTGGAGTCGCTTTCTTCAAACAACTCGGCATCTTCAACTTCGAATTCAATCGAAGGGATGCTCTGTGACTTACTAGCCATGTCTTGTCACACCTATCGCTTTGCTTTCAAACTTCGCAAATTATGACCTTTTCGAGATTGCTCGTTTGAACACTGCTTCGTAATCAGAAGCATTGTGCTCATAGGTATATTTTGATAATACTCGCTCTCGACCTAATCTGGCTTTTTCTGTAGTCTCTTCGCTGGATAACATCGCATTAACACAACGTGCTAAATCGGTTGGGTCGCCCCTTTTGAATAACCCACCAACCGAAGAATCAATCATTTCAGTTAATGGCTCTTGGTCCACGGTTGCTACCGGTGTACCACTAGCTAATGATTCAAGAGGGATCAATCCTTGACCTTCATAATATGAAGGATAAACCACTAAATCCGCTGACCTGAAATGTTGCGATAATTCGGCAAAAGATAGACTGCTTTGAATGTGAATTGCATCTGAAACACCAAGTTTCTTAGCATTTTTCTCCAAACTTGATTTCATGTGGCCGCGACCAACAATCACCAATTTTGCACCCGGATTTTCACGTATAATTTCGGGCATTGCCCTGAGTAGAGTCATGTAACCTTTACGCGCTACCAACCTGCCAACTGCAAGCAACATTGGAGTCTGTGTATCCGATGAATAAGAGAGTGCTGCTTCGTCTCCACAACCATATTCCTCTCGAATTCTTTCATGTTCTAATTGTTCGGATTCATTATCGATATTTGGCGGGCGGAACACTTTGTTATCACACCCCCATAGGATGACTTCACAATCAAAATTCTCATCCGGGCGATACCATCTTTTGAACTCCTTAAGCGTAGATTGAGAATTCGAGACACAAATACTAGATTCAAGAATTCCTGCTCTTTCATATTTTGAATACCAGCCTGCAGTCGTAAGAATTGCGAGGTCATTTGGGTTCCTCCAAGTTGCTGATTCTCTAGCGGCTGCAGCACGCTTTACACCTTCTTTTTCACCTAGCCAAGAGCCGTGAAGACAAGATACCACAGGGGCAATATGCTGTTGCAGCCATCTGAACTCCTTTCTTTTCCATGAAACCAAAGGTAGGTGGGCATTGATGATGTCTATCGGTTTTTCAGAATGTAATCTCTTCAGCGCTTTGATGGCACTCTTACCATATGAACGAGTGAATGCCATCGGAAGACGAGCCCAGCGAACTGGAATTACATCAACCCCTTCTTGCGAGGGGACAATATCTGAATGGGAACGTGTGATGATGCTGACCTCATGGCCCAATTGAACAAAGTGCCCGGCTAAGTGAAACACTACAGAACCAATTCCACCCCAGCGTGGCGGATATTCACCTGACACTATCGCTATGTGCATGTCGAACAATTAGGCCACCTCATGTTACGCTAAATAATCCAATGGATAGGTGCCTTCAAATGAAATACTTGAATCGACAGACCATGGGCGGCAAGTTGCCAGTATCTGTCACTGTAATTCTCCCCACTAGGAATGAGGAGGAAGCACTAGCTCCAACTGTGGATTCAATTCCACGCGATTGGTGTGATGAACTAGAGATTATGATTGTGGATGGAAGTTCTACAGATAAAACTCGTGAAATCGCATTGAAGAAAGGAATACGTGTACACTTAGAGCCACGTAAGGGGTATGGTCGAGCATACCGTACAGGCTTCGTAGTTGCCAAAGGCGACATTATCGTTACAATGGATGCTGATTGCACCTACCCTGCTGAAGTAGTTCCAGAATTGGTCAAGAGATTGATTGATGAAGACCTGGATTTCATTACCTGTGACAGACTAACGCTTGCTGAAGAAGGCTCGATGTCCGGTCTACACGGATTTGGCAACTGGGCGCTATCATTCAATGCACGTATGGCATTTGGATATGGAATCAAAGATTCGCAATCCGGAATGTGGGTATTCCGTAAATCAATTTTCGAAAATGAGAAAATGCGCCCAACAAATGATGGAATGCCATTGTCTGAAGAAATGAAGATTCTTGCCCGTAAAGTATTGGGTAAAAAGAAAGCCATTGAGGTATCTGTTCCTTATCGCCCACGTGTTGGAGATGCTGAAATTCACACATGGGGAGATGGTTGGAAAAACTTACGATTCATCTGGGCTAAGCGATTTGGTCTACACCGCACACGTACTGAATGGGGGCCACTAGAGGATAATCCAGATTCTCTAAATGGTGACATTCCTGAGCAGAAGTAATCGTGCATATCCGCTAATAGAGAGGCTGTGAAGGCTCATTTATTATTACAATGACGTTACTATTCATCTCTTCTACGATGCCTATGCGTTGTGGCCTGTCGATTCGCACAAAATTTACGAACCCGATAATCATCGGAGTCGCCACAAATAAGACTAGCCATGCCCATATTAATTCAACTACAAATGAACCATAGTGAATACCCGCAGTGCCATCCATTGCAACGAATGAACGATGTTCTTCGCCTGGAGGGTCGGCAACAACCGCATCTAACTCTGAATGGTTAACCAATCCAAGATCATATCCTTCGATTACAAATTTGTAATCGAGGTCTCCTGAAATCAAGTCGAACTTTGGTTCGCCTTCCACTGATTGATGCACAGTTGATTCTCTATCAGGCTCTTGAGAACCTGTTCCAAATTCCATTCCACCAATATATCCTATTGGTGCCAAAATAGTTAATGAAATAATTATCCAGAGAACCAACCCGTTTAGAATTAAACCAAGTATCGCTCGGTTTTTTATTTCAAAGAAGGTTAATCCTAGTAATAAGATACCTAAGCAAAGGGCTATATTGGCATAAATTGGAACACTTTCCTGAATTTCCGAGAGAGGGGTAAATTCGGTATCCCCATCATACTCTTCAGCGGATTCAGTCGGAATAGTAGTATCATTACGAGTGTTTTGCCACTGCATAAAAGTAAGAAAACCATCGACGTGGATACTACCATCTGCACTTTGTTGGTCTACTTCCAACTCTATTTCTAAACCAGCGCCCTCTGGAAGACCTTCAGAATAGTCGATATCTACTACGCCTGTATACCAAATTTGAGTATTAACTGCCTGAATAAGCGATATGAGAATCACTAACTGCGCCACGTGAAGGAGCAACTTGGCATACGGCTTCCCCTCCCTCATAATTGAAGGAGGGGGCCACATCTCGTTTCAAATCTTGCTTCACTCTTTACGAGTACGAAGACTTGCAACTAGACCTGCTACTGCAATCATAGAGATTGTCAGAACCGGGGAGAGGAATGGTAGAAGACCACCGTCTGCTTCCTCGTCTGCTTCGCCAGTAGAGTTTGTCTCTGATGGCCCACCTGCTTCTGGACTATTGTCCGAAAGTGACACCTCTATTGCAGCTTCGATAAGTTCATCATTGTGTTGTGAAATATCAACTAAGTCTTCCAAAGTGGTGTCCGTTTCCATTTGTACTTCTTGAGCAATTGCTTGCTGTCCGGAGAAGTATGTCAAAGAGACCGGCGATGGAGCAACACCATATGAGTTGGATTCTGGTCCAACTAATGTATACCACATGTTGCTATCTTCCGTTGATACAACCATCTGGAAGCCGACTACCATGTTATTGGTGGTGTCCCATAGAACGAATGCATCACCATCATCATAGGCGATATCTGCTTCGTAATCCTCTAAACGATATTCGAGGTTACTTGCAAAGTTATCCATTACATTCTCTATAGTGGAATCTTCGAATCCTTCAGCAATAGCCATGACTAAATCACTCGGTTCCATCTCCTGTGCGATGTTTGTACAGGTTACAACTGTGTCTAAGATCTCGTTATTTGTAACATCTTTTAACGTAGCAGTAACACAGTGTTCTCCCCAAGAGTCGGAGGACATTTCTGTACTGTGCCAATTGTCCCAACTATCAACGATAACGAAAGATTCTACACCTTGAGTGGTGCCTTCTGAGTCTTCCAATACAAAGATTATTTCATAGGTCGTGTTTTCCTCCAGGTACCAAAGATAGGCATTCATCTCAATCTCATCTTGGCTGTAAGGGTACACGGATAACTCCATCATTTCGCCTTCGTTCCAAGAATCATCAGCACCGTCCAACGATTCAACAATTTCTTCAGTACTGTCCATAATCAGGTCTTCAAGAGTTGCTGCATCTTCAGAACCCATGAATGCATGGTAGAATAGCATTCCAATCTGGCAAGTCATTCCAAATGGAAGAGGTGTAGTATGTGCTTGCATAACTTCGATTTGGTCACCATCTGTAGTGATCATTTGAGTTCCCTCAAAGAGTTCCATTTCCATACCACATTCGAAATCTTCATCGAAGTTGCCGGCATCCATTACATCGTCTTCTACAGATACATCCCACTTTCCTTCAGGGAATCCCATTTCTTCAGCAGGTAATCCTGTTAATTCAAAGTTGAATCCTGTTGCTGTAGAGAATGTTCCTGTGAAAGAGTCGACTTCGTCTTCTATTTGATTTAATGGGCTGGTTTCGTCTGCGAAGTGTGTCCAGTCCATTGAATCTTCATACCTGTTTTCATATCCGAAATCATCCGTGCATTGGTATCCAACAGTGTAATCCTCACAGTATCCCCAATAATCATAGTAATCATCCCAACCATCGTCATCATAGTCGATGTTGCATTGGTATTCATATCCGTTCCAAAAACAATCTGTTTCTTCAGCAGAGTAATCCTGCCACGAAATACCTCTTTCAGGGGTTGTTTCGTCTTGGTAATGGGTCAAAATTAGTGAACCTTCAAAATTATCACCATAACCAAAACTATCGGTACAGTAGTAGACTTCCCAAGCGTCATAATATTCACAATAGCCGTAATAATTTGCATTAATATAAACTCCAGAAGGATGGGTTTCATCTTGATAATTGGTTTCGTATAAGTGGTACTCGAAATCATAGTCGGTGCCATAATCGTGGGTGCATGCATACATATCCTGTCCTGTATTGTTGTAATATTCACAATAACCGAACCAGTAGTTATAGCCAGGACCATAGCAATCCCATTCATAACTGGACCAATCACAACTGTCGGTATCATTCAAGACTGTCCATTCTATCTCCAAAGATTCTTCACATGCATATTGTTCGTAATCGGTGTTCCAATCGCAATTGACTTCATTGGAATCCATAGAATCCCACCAAGTGTCATAATCATCATCCTCTCCTACACGCCAATCAAGGTATTCTCCACCTTCTAGGTCAGACATTTCCTGGTATAGAGTGCTTGGTTCAGAGTAAACTACTGAACTTTCTGCATTGGTAACTCCGTAACCGACTCCCATTTCCATGTGAATGTCAAGAGGCATTACTTTGTCTCCGTCTTCGGCTTCTAGGTGTCCTTGAAGGTCAACGTAAACCATTTGGTCAGTATCAAGAGTCATTTCGACATCGTGCCCATAAATTAGTCCGCTAGCATCGCGGTACTCTATGTAGTGAGCATCAACATTGAAGATACCTTCAGAGCCGCCTGAGATTGTTAAATCCCAACCAGCACGTGCATCTGACCACTCGGTGATCATTGCCATGTCCATGAGTCCACCATGACGAATTGTCAAGTCGGTAACATGCTTTGTGACCTCTACTGATGAGCCATCTGCGGCTGCAAACATCATGTTTCCATCTTCATATTGATCTATAATCATCGATGATGAACCGGTGATTTCTTCCATAATTAACATTTCAATTCCGGCGTCATCAGCAGATTGCATGACATCCGCAAGGATCTCATCTAATGGCAATCCGGTCATCGACTCGAAATCTTCATTCAGATTCGACCACTCATATTCTACACCAAACGCAAAGTGCTCGGCAGGTACTTCTTCTGCAGCAGCACCTTGTGGCAAAACTGAAGCGCACAATAACACGGCTAGCAAAACGGCATTTACTCTTGAGAATGTTCCACTCATGCTACTGCGTCACCAATACTTAGTAATGAAGGTACTGCCTACTAATATTCAATCACAATTCCAATTCTTCTTCATCAAATTCCTTGGCATCGCTACCAAATACGCCCCACGAATCAATCAAATCAATATCTGCCAAACGCTTTCTTCGCCTTAGAATAATCATTGCAACCACAGATGATAATATGATAAATCCGCCCATTGCACCTGCGGTTACGAATATTGATGTGTTATCGTGATCTTCTTCTTTGAATTCGATGTCGATGCTCAAATAATCTAAATTTTCACCATCGATGGCAGTTGCTTTTAGTTGTGCTTTACCAACTTCGCCGGGCATTATTTCGATTTCACCAGTCCAAATACCATCACCATTATCATCGGTTAAATTGAATTCCCAAACTTGAAGATTCTTGGTAATGGTAGCATTAATTTGTTGGGTTGTGCCATCTGGATCACTTAATTCCACCGAAACCTGTATTGTAACTAATTCATCGATTAGAGCGGATTTTGGCGTTGCTGTTAGATTTGAAAGGTTTGGACTACTGGATGCAACTGTAATGTTCAGATGTACTTCATCTATGCCTCCTCTTCTATCTTCAACAAATAATGAAACATGATGAACCCCGGGTAAAAGGTTGGTCCAATAAATTGCATCATTGGAAAGAACGGTTGGATAAATATCTCCAGGAACATACAACCGCCATTCTCTACGAGTTATGTCATCGTCAGCATCATTCGTCCCGTTTGAATCAAACAATACCATTTCTCCAGGTTCGTAGAATTGATTGTTCATCGGCTCATATACCACCGCGATTGGGTCGGATTCTATTACTAGCAAACTAACTGATTCCGCACGTGAAAGTCCGGTTTCATCAAGGAGGGTGAAGGTGAGTGTATGGTCTCCTGCATCGAGCTGAATTAAATGTAATTCCATCGGATTTACATTACTTAGTAAGTCGCCAGAGATGTCACTTGTCAAACTAAAAGTAAACTCATCGCCATCATAATCAATACTACCTCTGACGTCAAGGTCGATTAAATCACTGGAATGGTAGCCAAGAGAAATATTAGGCTCAATTAGTCCCAATACTGGCGCTGAGGCTGCGACTTCTACTGTAATACTGGTAGATTCGGGAGGGTGAATACCATCATCGATTGTTAGGGTTATTGAGTGAGTTCCATTGCTCAAGTGACCTTCAAAAATCAGCCAATCCATGCCATCTTCTTGTAAAATTCCATCGATGTCTGATTCCCATTTATAGATTAAATATTCTGAACCTGTAGCAGGTTCATTTTCAGCACAGTGCCAAGGAATATTCGCAGGTAGTGTGAAACATGCACTATCCCAATCGCCAGAACCTGAAGCATTGAACTCAAATGTATGACTGGAATCGCGAGATTCATCATTTGCTGGAGAATGAATTATTGACTTTGGAGGGCTATTTTCAACAATTACAATCGTTGTATTTTCATCTGTAGAATTAATATGTTCAGACCGGCCATCATTAACTTGTAGAGAGATTACATGAGAGCCCCTAGAGAGATACCCACTCCATGTGCTTTCATTTGATAGAATACCATCGAGAGAACTTTGCCAAAGATAAGTTATTTCATCTCCTTCTGAGTCTATTGTTGTACTAACCAAACTTATCTCATCTTCAGATAGATTACCATCTCGATTGACATTGAATGACGCCACGGGGTTTTCGTTATACAATTCAACTGGGACAACCCACTCTCTTGGTGAATTAATTCCGTCAGAAACTGAAAGGGTAAGGTCGAATGTGCTCGCACTCATATTTGCAAACGATAAGTATCCTGTACCATTTACACAATCGCCGATTTGTACGTTATTTCCTGGCCATGACCATGAACAAGTCAGTACGTCGTCTTCAGCATCATAAGTGCCGTTTAACCAGAATTCGACAGATTTGGTAATCGGAGTAATCAGTTCGCCCCAAGGAGACAGTGAAGGGTCGGTACTGACGACAATGACCGGAGGTTGGTTCGCTAATTCAATAGTACGAGATTCGTCGACACAATTTCCTTTATCATCACAGATTTCAAGCGTGATTATATGAATTCCATCTGAGAGAGTACAATTCCAAGCATCGTTGGCATTTACAGTGAATGCTTCCCCTAATGCCTGCCCCTGCCCCTGCCCAGTACATGACATCAAAATATCACCATCTAGGTCACTTGTCCACGAAAAGGTAAGAACATCATCATCTAAATCCCATGAGCTTGAAGCGTTAAACAGAATCTCACCTTGAGATGGATACACGTTTTGGTCAATTGGAGATTCCCAGATGATGAAAGGTGCTTGATTTGAAAGAGGCAATAGGCACCAAATTGTCCTATCTTGAGACAGGGATGTATTTGTTGAATTTGATACTCCGTCATAAGAGCAGTCTATCTGTATCGTAGTGTACGGGCTTTGACCGACACTGCTGTAATTTATCCCGCGTAAGTTAGGGAAACTAACGGTTCCGATGTCATTAGTTCGATTGGACATTGTATTTTCCAATTGGTCAGGTAACAGATTTACCATTGCATTTGGCACTCCATTTGAATAATTGTTAACCACCCAAATGTTGAGGTCCCACGCCTCTTCAATCCAGCCATTACCATCAATATTAGCGATTGAATAGCCGATGTTTATCGGCTGATGTAAATGTAGATGTGAATTTGTATCCACATTCAGTACATGGGATGATTGATCCTCTAATGTAGTCCAGTTTAGTTCTACATTTTCAAAATCAAGGGTTCCGGTACATCCGGTTGTGATTACATTTCCAGAACCTGATAGTTGGTCATGGTTTGACAGATTAAGACATCCGCTTCCAGACAAATTAGCATTAGATAGTACGCTTTCTCTTTCGACATTATGGTCTGCATCCCAAACTAAACCAGTGTGTGAACCATACATATCCAAGCCATCTATGACTCCTTCTGCGCCTGAAATATCGATTGCTGGACCACTATAGTTAATCCATGATTCAACATTTTGTAAATGAAATAGTCCACCTTGAACACCAATATTCAACCCACTGTTATCTATCGAAATTGCCGGACCCACCACGGGGTCGTGGATTTGTAAACCATGGAGATACAAGTCCACGGAATCGGTAATCGATACTCCCCTTGCGTCATTTGTTGACGAGCAAGATGTACAGCGTACATCCCCCGAACCGGATTCGATGTCGTTAGCACGATTGAATTCTAGACCTGCGTCTCCATTATTCGAACTTGAAAGATTCGATAGGAATACAAACCTAGCATCATCAATATGAACGCCTGAATCTCCGTTATTATTCAATTGAAGACCATCGACAATTGTTGCTGCACTTTCTAAGTAGAACCCTTCCTGACCATTATGATGCAGGTTCCAATCAGTCCCTTGAATCGCACCTCCATTCAGTGCAAATACTCCCGGCCCGGTTGCATTAGACACTTCTAAGCCATTGAATTCGGCAGCGAAATAAGAGGACCTTACCGAGATTCCCGCACCGTCTGCACCACTACCTGAACCTCCGGTATTGTTGATTGTAGTATTAGTAAAAACGGTTGTAGAATCAACGAAATATAATCGAACACCAACCGCATCATTATCATCTAAGAATGCGTCTTCAATCCATGCACCAGTCGCATTAATATCGATTGTAGCAGTTGCTAGACCCGCGGTTTTTGCATTGGGCCCTCCGGTGCCGCTAATCACTAAACCTTCGATAATAGCACTTTGATAATTTGTGTAATTTGTATGGTCTTCTTTGTCAATAGTCAGCGCTTTATACATCGAATTGGTAATCTCTAGGTCTCTAATTACTGCCCTGGTATTAATTCCATCATCGATATGGCGAATAATTACTCCATGGTCTGATTTGTCAACACTGACACCTTCAAACAAAGGAACGCTATCTTCAACCCAAATCCCCGCTGCTTCGGCAAGAGTTGCACCAGTCACATTGGTGACTGAGATGTTTCGGAATATGCCTCCTGAATTGCCCCACATGTTTACCCCCCGTGTAACGGCATCATTGATCGATAAACCATCGACGTTAGGGGCGGAACCTGCACCGATAGAAAAGCCAATTCCATATCTCCAATATGATGGGAAGTTCCAATCTTGACCCGCTTCATCTATCACCATATCACGAATCGTAGGTGTTGCCGAATCGAACATATCTACCGCTACATCATCAGCATTCCAAATTGTGACATTAGCAAGGTAAGGGTCTGATGCATAGATTGTAATCCCATATGTTGCATGGACGATTGAGGCGTTATCGATACGGCTACCTCGGCCATTAGAAGTCCAATTAAATTGAAGTCCCATATGGTCGCCACCACCTGCAAAATCAAAGTATACCGGACAAGTCTCTGTACCTTCAACTGTAATCCTACCTTCGATATAGATTCTAACTCCACTAGCCATCGTAACGTTGGTACAAGCTGAAATTACTAACTCATCTGTGACATTAATCGTGTGATGATTGTTCAGCACAACATTTCCAGACCAAGTTGTCTGGGCACGTCCACTGGTTTCACTCGCGTCTACATTGGTGATTAATATTGGAGAAAACGACGAGAGTAACAGCACAGCAAGTACAGCAAACACTGGGGTAGGTCGTACACTCACCATACCTTTGACTGAGATGCGATACCATTAGACTATTCCCCTTCCAAGTTTAACAATCAAAAGTCGTTATCGGCATAGTCAAGAAGGGAAGACATGTGGCTTGAATGATGCCTGAAGCATTTGTCTTATTCAAAATCGAACCCACTAAGGAGCGGGAGGTATACCTCACACTTTCAGAAAATGAAAGTGTTGCTGAAGTGCACGTACTCTATGGAGAATACGACCTCCTTGTTCGGGTTTCATTGGAAGATGCAAAGGCACTGACTGGGATGTTGATGCAAGAGTTTCGTCAGATCACAGGAGTTCGAGAAACTCAGACTATGATTGCAGTTGATTATTGAGGTGAAAAAATGGCTACAGGATTTGTATTGATTACCACTACTCCCGGAAGGGAACATGAAGTTAGAAATAATTTGGATAAAATTGAACATGTTTCCAATCGTTGGATACTCTTTGGCGAATATGATTTAATCGCTAAAGTACAAGCCGATGATGAATTTACACTGACTCGAGTTATCGTTGAAGAAATTAGACCAATTTCAGGGATCGTAGACACCAAGACTCTGCTTGGTGCTGAAATTTAATCATAACAACTTGTGCATCATTTCTGCCGCTTTATTTGCTGCAATCGGACAGAGAGATTGCTTCCAAAGAGCAATTGATTCAGCCATCGAAGAGAATGAGTTGTGGGTCTTGAATTTCGCTCTCAAAAACCAAATTGTAGCAGCGACTCTCCGGGCCGAAGAAAGATTATTTTGTGCATCATCCCCCGGCATCTCTACTCGATTTAGAAGAGATATTGCTCTCTCACCATCACATCTTTGTATCAAGGAAAGTTGCAGCATTGAAGCCTTTAGACCTGTCTTTGAAAAGACGCTTTCAATCAATTTTTCGAACGAAGGCGAATTAGGTGAAGTTTCGGCTATTTCCGCTCTCATTTTCATAGCTTTCAATTGCGGGTCCTCGCTGTGTGAAATCGATTCGAGGTTTTCCCTAATCTTAGCCGCTTCACCCCAATTATTTTGTGAAATAAACCATGCATGGCGGATATGCGCCGTCGCTACCAGCATTATTTTCTTCAGTTCACCCTCTACCTTAGAATAATCAATATTCTCCAATAATGCAAGAACTTCACTATCGGGAAGCCCTCCTGGCAAACGATCATCCATACGTCTTGCGGCTTCAGATAGAATAAGTCTTAAATCCATATTTGATGAATCGAAATCTTCCGTTT